>Ga0163216_100085_pt1 | contig 267744 bp, 225 predicted proteins | sample SynspAceP_FD_167610 | JGI IMG/M metagenome (GOLD analysis project Ga0163216, IMG submission 167610) | Saline lake microbial communities from Ace Lake in Antarctica - Synechococcus sp. Ace-P (Illumina Assembly) | ecosystem: Environmental > Aquatic > Non-marine Saline and Alkaline > Saline ...
GCACATATTATTCAATTGTTAGGAGATAGTTACAGAAGAAAAACAGCAATGAAAGTAGAGAAATAAAACAGTGGAAACCGGTCAAGATAATTGCCGCTAACCGGTCAAGTTGCTTGACGCGCTATAGTTAATTTGTTCTTGTAGCTCTTTTTGTTCTTCAAGCGCAACTTTGTTGGCTTGCTTTCTTATATAACGTTTATTGTATATATCTCCCGACTTTTCAGAACTATGTCCCATAAGTTGTTGTCGCATTTTCGCTTCTTCGTCTGGAGAGATTGGAGGTGGAGAAGCTTTTCCTTCTGCCAAAGCATGTGCTCGTAGTTCATTTGCCAAATCAACTTTTTCAGAGAAACCTTCATTCCATCCGTGTCTAAAAATATGAGCATGAATAATTGAAAACCTTTCATCCGTAGCTTTCATTTTAGGGATTATTTCGTTATCAAAATAACTGGTGCTTATAGGCTGTCCCTGAGTTTCACACTTTCGATGCGTAATAAATACATAAGGGTGTTGATTAGCATTAAGTGTTTCCGCACGTTCAGTTAAAATATAGCTATCCAACAATTCAGCAGTTTCATTTTTAATAGGCAATCTACGCTCTTTCGTTTTACTAACTGGCTGCCGTCTACGAGGGTCAAATTTATCATCATGACCACGACTAACCCAAATAGATGACTTATCAGTGCTTAAATCAAGGTTGGTTATTTTTAAAGAAAGAACTTCTCCTCTTCTAATACCAGTTTCTTTGATGAGCCTGAAAATAAGATAATTTCGTTTTTTAACAATGCTATTTTTAAAGGGATTAAGTGGATTTTCAGGTTTAGCTATATCTATAAACTCATCAAGCAAGCCATCTGGTAAAGTGTTTTCATCTATTTCGTCAGTAACATTTTTTCCTTTACCTTTTGGGCGTTCTTTCTTTATGGTTTTAGTCATTTTATCAATGGTATTGGTTGTATTAGGATCGTTGCGATATTGATTTGTGGCGGTAGCAATAAAATCTAAGTATTCGGCAACGCTTGTCATGCGATTGTAGTGATGATCACGACTAACAGATGCTATGGTCGTAATTATTTTAGGTGAATCCTCAAAACTAAAAACCTTTCTTGAAAAACGAGCCTTGCCCTGTTTAAGTTTTTTCTGCTCAGAAACATTAATCTTTAAATGATCCTTCAAACTAATTATATCTTCTATTGACAGAAAAGCCCCTTGCTCAAATTCAGAAACTAAGCATCTATTATTTTCTTTTTCCCATTCAAATAACCATAAAATAGCTTTAAGTCTATTTTCAATAGTATTTACAGCCAAAGATGAGCGAATTTTGACCGTAACGTATAAGGTCGAATAAAAATGAGGCATTCCATCATCACCAATTAGAATTGGATAACGTTCACCATTTTCAAAAACTAAGGTATCTAATTTATACATCTCACCCTCATACTTTACACTTTAATTTATATGTAAGTATAGTGTCGTGATTTTATTTTTCAAATAAAAGTGTAAAAAATAAAAAACCCAACAGTTACGTTGGGTTTGATTGAGTTCTAGTGTCTAAATTGACACTTTAATATTAACTGTGTGCTAAAACGGAATATCATCATCGAAATCAAAATCAGGCTCCGCCATTGGCGGACTTTTCTGCGGTGCCTGTTTAGGAGGCTGTTGTGAAGAGTTATTAAATCCACCTCCTTGATTTGACTGACCACCACTAGGTTGATAACCACCCTGATTAGTTTGACCACCTTGATTATTCTGGCTGCCCTGATTATTCTGACCGCCTTGACTATTCTGACCGCCTTGAGGACCTTGTTGATAACCGCCTTGGCCGCCACTACTTTGGCCACCGCCGCCATTTTCATTACGACCACCTAACATTTGCAATTGATCTGCAATGACTTCAGTTGTATAACGGTCATTACCTTGCTGATCTTGCCACTTGCGTGTTTGCAATTTACCCTCTAAGTAAATTTGAGACCCTTTTTTAAGATACTCACCTGCAATTTCTGCTAAACGACGGTACATAGTCACTTTGTGCCATTCTGTTTTTTCTTGAAGTTGACCTTGCTGATCTTTCCAACTTTCACTAGTGGCGATACTCAAATTGGCAACGGCATTACCATTAGGCATATAACGAACTTCGGGATCGTTACCTAAATTGCCAACTAAGATTACTTTATTCACACCTCTAGAGGCCATGCTAACTCCTGTTATTTACACTTTTAAAATTTTTCGTATGCCGCTTAGTTGGTACCTCATGCGATTAACTAATAGTAGTTTTACGCATAAAAGTACCACGATGTTTGCGACTTAATTCTGTTGTCTAATATACTATTGTATTTGATGTATTGCACACCCAATTCACCTCATTTTTTGATAAACAGTTCTTGTGGTGCAGGGTTAATGATGTTTGACTTTAAATCTTTCTCAACTAATCAATGCTTTAGCTTTTTCTATATCAAACCCATTACTGTCAACTTTCAAATATACTGCGCTTTTTTCAATATCGACAAGCACCTCTTGCACACCGCCGAGTTTTTCAAAATCACTCTCTAGCTTCATTTTATTTGATATTTGTAGAAAAACATCCTTATTTTCAATTGAGAGCGTGATTCTTTTCACTTTAGTCGTTTTTTGTAATCCCCAAACAATCATCATAGCTATAACAATGAATACTAGGCATGCCACTAAAGCTAGTTTAGGGCCGAGCCATCCAGTTAATACACCGGATATTAAACCGCCCAAAAACGCGCCAAAAAATTGGAAACTTGCATAAATTCCCATTGCGCTACCTTTTTTACCAGCCGGAGCGATGCTCGAAACCATCACCGGCATATGCGCTTCCATGTAGTTAAAGCCAGCAAAAAATAGAGTCCCTGCGATCAGAATAACGAGCCAATTCAACTCGGGTAATAAAAGCAATCCGAACCCAGTTGCCATTAGCGACAAGGATATTATAAAGGACGTAGAGGTTTTTAGGGTCTTACATACTTTCATTAATACGACTAAAATCAATACTGAAACAAACAGAATTGGTGTATAAATTTTCCAGTGCTCATCTAGGCTAAGGTCCACTTGAGTAAGTAGCACCGGCACTTGCACAAAAAAGCAGGTAATGAGCAAATGAACGGTCAAAACATTTGCATTCAAACGCCAAAGACTCGGGTCTTTAGCTAAGTTTTTTAGCTGACTAAGTTGTGGAAGCGCATCTCCTGATGGGCTATTTTCTTGCGGGGTTGGCACACCAAATTTGACTAGAGGTAAACAACAAAGGGTAAGTACTGCCGTAATCCAAAATATTCCTTGAATACCATAGAGTCCCGCAATAATAGGACCTGTCAAAAGGGCGACGTAGAATGAAAAGCCAATAGAAACACCAATAATCGCCATCACTTTTGCACGTTCAGACTCCCGCGTGACATCGGCTGCTAATGCCATAACAGCTCCCGCTATTGCACCGCCACCTTGCAAAATTCGACCAACCGTTAACATGACCATCGAATCAGCATTGGCGGCAACCACACTGCCGATTGCAAAAAAGCAAAGTCCCATATAAATGACTGGCTTACGACCCCACTTATCCGACAATACGCCCATAGGGATCTGCAATATGGCCTGCGTTAAGCCATAGCCTCCGATCGCCAGTCCAACGAGAAGAGGCGAATAATCTGGGTATTCAACCGCCGCGATTGCTAAGACCGGAATGACCATAAACAACCCGAGCATACGCAATACGTAGACTGAGGCTAAACTAATGGCTGCACGCATTTCTTGTGGATTCAACTTCTTATTATTTCCATTGGTTGACTGTAGATAATCGGTGTTGCGTAGACTGCAACTAAGGCGCGCAATTCTAACACAAGAATTTGCTGTACTCATAACTGCATGATCCCTTCTATGTATGATCCGTAACAAACCCATATTTTCTCGTAAATTTGTGTCATAATGATCGATTGTTCCGGCACCATCTCATCTAAGGTAATATGGATAAAATAGAAGTTCGCGGGGCTCGTACCCATAACCTGAAAAACATCAATATTGAACTCCCAAGGAACAAGCTTGTTGTAATCACAGGCTTATCTGGTTCAGGGAAGTCTTCACTGGCATTCGATACACTCTATGCTGAAGGTCAGCGTCGCTACGTAGAGTCTTTATCTGCGTACGCAAGGCAGTTCTTATCGATGATGGAAAAGCCAGATGTTGATCATATTGCAGGCTTGTCGCCCGCGATTTCAATAGAACAGAAATCCACATCGCATAACCCGCGTTCAACTGTGGGCACAATTACGGAAATTTACGATTACTTACGAGTCCTATTTGCTCGCGTAGGCGTGCCTAAATGTCCAGAGCACGATGTTCCGCTAAACGCACAAACCGTCAGCCAAATGGTTGACCGCGTATTGGAAATGCCTGAAGGTACCAAACTCATGTTGTTGGCGCCTGTTGTTCAAGACCGCAAAGGCGAGCATGTAAAAACACTCGAGGGCCTATGCGCTCAGGGGTTTATTCGTGCACGAATTGACGGTGAAGTTTGCGATTTAACCGATCCACCAACTCTAGACCTACATAAAAAACATACCATTGAAGTTGTCGTAGATCGCTTTAAAGTGCGTGATGATTTGCAACTTCGTTTAGCTGAATCATTTGAAACTGCGCTCACACTTTCCGCTGGCTCGGCTAAAGTAGCGTATATGGATGATGAAGAAAAACATAAAGAAGAAATCATATTTTCAGCTAACTTCGCATGCCCGCATTGTGGTTACAGTATTACAGAGTTAGAGCCCAGAATATTCTCATTCAATAACCCAGCTGGCGCATGTCAAACCTGTGATGGTTTGGGAACAAAACAGTTTTTTGACCCGCACAGAGTCGTGGGCAACATTGAAATTAGTTTAAGTGGCGGCGCTATTCGTGGTTGGGATAAACGCAGTTACTATTATTTTCAGATGCTGCAGTCAGTTGCAGATCATTATGAATTTAACTTAAATACACCTTTTGAAAAGCTAGATGAGAAAGCTAAAGATATTGTTCTGTATGGCAGTAAAGGTACGTCTATTAAGTTTAAATACATTAATGAGCGCGGCGATATTATGGAGCGAAAGCATCCATTTGAAGGCATTATTCCGAATATGGAACGCCGTTTTCGCGAAACTGAATCGAATACAGTGCGAGAAGAACTCGGTAAATATATGAGCCACCAGAACTGCACTAGTTGTTCAGGTGCAAGGTTACGGCTCGAGGCCCGCAATGTGTTTATTCAGGGGACTAACTTACCTGAAGTCGCGCAAATGTCGATTGCAGCGTGTTTAAGTTTCTTTTCAAATTTAGAACTTACAGGCCAGCGCGGAGAAATTGCAGATAAGATACTGAAAGAAATCAAAGACCGTTTGGCCTTTTTGGTCAATGTAGGTTTAAATTATCTATCATTGTCTCGCAGCGCTGACACTCTTTCGGGCGGGGAAGCACAACGTATTCGACTTGCGAGTCAGATTGGTGCTGGCTTGGTGGGTGTAATGTATGTGTTGGACGAGCCTTCTATTGGTTTGCATCAACGCGACAACGCAAGACTTCTCGAAACACTTCGTCATTTGCGTGATTTAGGCAACACCGTTATTGTTGTGGAGCATGATGAAGATGCCATTAAAGAAGCCGATTATATTGTTGACATTGGTCCCGGTGCAGGTGTACATGGCGGCGAAATTATTGCGCAAGGTTCATTACAAGACATCATGGATTGTGAACGTTCACTCACTGGGAAATACCTATCAGGGAAAGAGTTTATTGTAATACCAGAAAAGCGAAATAGCACAAAAGACCGTAAATGGGTGAAGCTGACCGGTGCTACTGGAAACAATTTACAATCAGTCACATTGAAGATCCCACAAGGATTAATGACCTGTATTACCGGTGTCTCTGGCTCAGGTAAATCAACCTTGATCAACGATACTTTCTATCGCATAGCGCAACGTGAATTAAACCGAGCTACCACCAACGAACCTGCGCCGTATAAAAGTATAACGGGTTTGGAGCACATGGATAAAGTGGTCGATATTGATCAAAGTCCAATTGGCAGAACGCCACGCTCGAATCCAGCAACATACGCCGGTATTTTCACGCCTATTCGTGAAATATTTGCGGGCACGCAAGAGTCTCGTTCGCGCGGCTACAAAGCCGGACGCTTTAGTTTTAATGTCAAAGGCGGACGTTGCGAAGCCTGCCAAGGTGATGGTTTAATTAAAGTGGAAATGCACTTTTTACCTGACGTTTATGTGTCTTGTGATGTGTGCATGGGTAAACGCTACAATCGTGAAACACTCGAAATTCGATACAAAAACAAAAACATCCATGAAATTTTGGACATGACCGTAGAAGATGCGCGTGATTTCTTTGATGCTATTCCGTCAATTAATCGTAAGCTACAAACCTTAATGGATGTAGGCCTTTCATATATTGGTTTAGGTCAGTCGGCTACTACGTTATCAGGTGGTGAAGCGCAACGCGTGAAACTTGCTAAAGAACTATCTAAACGTGATACAGGACAAACCCTCTACATCTTAGATGAACCGACAACAGGTCTGCATTTCCATGACATTAAGCAGTTGCTCGAAGTACTCCATCGTTTACGTGATCACGGTAATACTGTTGTGGTCATTGAGCACAACCTAGACGTTGTAAAAACAGCTGACTGGGTTATTGATTTAGGCCCAGAAGGTGGTTCAGGCGGCGGTCTTATTGTTGCTGAAGGAACCCCAGAAGATATTTGTAAAGTTACCGCATCACACACCGGTAGATACCTAGCGGGAATGTTGGATGGTAAAGTGCCGACTAGCGGATAAAGAAAAGGAGAAGCAGGTGTTAAGTATTGAATTTGATGTTCGTTTTTACGAAACAGACGCATTGCAACATGTTAGCAATACTGCGTTGGTCGGCTGGTTTGAAACTGCTCGGTTGCCAATATTCAAATACTTCACACCTGACCTTGACCTCAATAATTGGCCACTTATTTTGGCTAATTATAATGTTGATTTTTTACAACAAATCTACTTGGCAGATCCAGTTGAAGTAAAAACGTGGATTAGTCGCATTGGCAACAGTTCATTCGTGGTTTACCAGGAGTTATGGCAGTCCAAAGTTAAAAAAGCAAAGGGAACAACGACGCTCGTTCGCTTCGATTATGCTAGCAAAAAAGCAGTACGTATTGCTGATGGTATTCGTGCCAAACTTGAAGAGCATAAAATAGAGCTTGAGTAAGTCTCACTATCTTATTTTGAGTCAGTAGGACAGTAAAGGAAGGCATTTTGAAGAATACCGATTTCATTAGCGTTATTGATAACGCTCTCAGCCCCGCATTATGCCAACAAATTATCGATATATTCGAAGCAAGTGATCATCTTGCGCCTGGTGAAACAGGCGGTGGTATTGATACCAGCAAGAAACGTTCAACAGATGTATCGATTACTCGCCATCCGGAATTTAAAGACGTTTATCCGCAAGTAGCAGCAATTACAGGTAAGCATCTTGTTAACTATATCAAAGTTTACTTTTTTGCCCTGATTGGTCCTATTGGTTTAACTATGGCTGATATTAAAACCGGCAAACCAGTCAAACTTACCGCAGATAATTTCGACGAACAAGCGTTACCAAGGCTCCCTCAAATCGTTAATTATTTGTTTAGAGTTGGCGAAATTAATGCACAAAAGTATATCGCAGGTGATGGCGGCTATCCATATTGGCATTCTGAAAACTATCCTCAAAAGGGCTCGACCGACGCTCTGCATCGTAACTTATTGTTTATGTTTTATTTGAACGATGTGAGTGAAGGTGGTGAGACCGAGTTTTACTATCAAGACAGAAAAATCATTCCAAAGGCAGGCCGCATGGTGATTGCTCCAAGTGGTTTTACCCACACGCATCGTGGAAATGTACCAATAGCTAACGATAAATATATTCTGACGTCTTGGGTGTTATTTAACCCTGCTGAGCGTATTTTCTAAATATTCTTATGCCTAACCTTCGAACTCGCTTACAACTTGCCCCTTCAAAGTATAACCAACAGTCGCTATATCGCCTTTCCAGCCGTCGGTAGAGAGTATACCTGTGACCCAAACAGCATCGTATAGATTGGCTATTGGCACGCCTTTGGCAAATTTTACATAAACTATCTGATTTGAAGGTGGAGGGGGTACATGGATGCAAGCACCAAAATACGGAACCAGTAAAAACTCGGTAATATTGTCAGCATCACCTTCGAGTGGAACGACAAATCCTGGAATTTTCACAAACTGCCCATTTAGCTCTTCAAGCAAGGGAGCATCAGGTTCTACTTGCGTCATTTGTCCGTCGTGATCGATAGCGCTTGGCGGCATGACATAGTCTTTTGGTACCATGTCTTCCCAATATAGTTCCTTAGGTTGTTTGTCGTCATTGGCCATCGATGCGGCGCTAAATAAACAGACACCTAATAATAATAACCCAAAGGTAAATTTCATTTTCAACAGACTTTTCCTTTTGAAGTGCTCTCGCCTTTTTTACAGTATAAGCTTTAGTACTTAAATATCGAGCAAAAAAAGCCCGCTTAATGCGAGCTCAATATTTTTTATAATATCAACGTTAACAAGCGACTTAAGCCGTCTTATTATAACGCTCAATACTAGAGGTAATTTCCGCCTTAGCCGCATCAATATCAGCCCAACCTTCAATTTTCACCCATTTGTTTGGTTCTAAATCTTTATAATGTGCGAAGAAGTGCTCAATTTGGTTTTTCAACAAACCAGGAACGTCTTCAATGTTTTGAACATCTTCATAAATTTTAGTTAATTTTGATACTGGCACCGCGATTACTTTGGCATCTTCGCCCGACTCGTCGGTCATTTTCAATACGCCAACTGGGCGACATTTAATCACTGACCCAGCTAATAATGGATGTGGAGACATAACAAGCACGTCCACTGGGTCGCCATCGTCTGACAATGTTAAGTTTACATAACCGTAGTTTGCAGGATATTGCATACATGTTGCCATAAAACGGTCAACAAAAAGCACGCCGGTGTCTTTGTCTACTTCGTACTTAACCGGAGTAGAATATGCTGGAATTTCGATGATGACATTAAATTCATCAGGTGCGTTTTTGCCTACTGGCACATCATTTAAGCTCATGGATATTTCCTATAATAAAATAATTGCCGAGATTATAAGAAAATCTCGGCCGAGTATCTACATAAAGCGACTAAGAGTTTGGTCTCATGGCGCTAGAGGTTATTTAGTGTTCGACCTACTTGTAATAACTCTTACACGCTAGTACTTCATTTTTTGAACCTAAAAGCGTAGGTATACGCTGATGGATCTCTTCTGGCATTACTTCCATGATTCGACCTTGACCGGTATCTGCTAAACCACCGGCTTGTTCAATTAAAAACGCCATTGGGTTTGCCTCATAAAGTAAACGCAATTTGCCTGGCATTTTTGGGTTACGTTTATCGAAAGGATAAGCAAAAATACCACCACGGCATAGCACTCGGTGAATATCACCTACCATTGCTGCAACCCAGCGCATGTTGTAGTCTTTCTCTCGAGGGCCTTCTTCGCCGGCAATCAGATCTTTAACATATTGCTGAATTGGCTCTTCCCAATGGCGTTGATTCGAGGTATTTATCGCAAACTCTTGCGTGTCTTCTGGAATTTCCACATTACCTTGAGTAAGAAGAAAACCGCCATGGGTTTTATCTAGTGTATATAAGTGAGTGCCGCGCCCCGTTGTCATCGCTAACATTGTTGAAGGGCCATACAAAACATATCCAGCTGCAACTATTTGCGTACCCGGCTGAAGAAATGCTGATGGGTCATCAGGCTTCATCCATTGGGGAGCATGTGTAATCGAAAATATTGTGCCTATTAAGCTATTAATTTCAGTATTTGATGAACCGTCTAGTGGATCAAAACTGACCAAATAATTTCCATCGGGATTACATGGAACAACCGTGTCTTCTTCTTCTGAAGAAATAGCCTTGACGTAGCCTGACTCTCGCAATGTGTCTTTCAATATTTGATTAGAAATAACATCCAATTTTTTTTGCGTTTCGCCTTGCACGTTTTCGGATAAGGTAGAGCCGAGAACACCGGCAAGAGCACCTTGGCTCACCCGGAATGAAATTTCTTTGCAAGCAGCTAAAATAGTTCGTATTAAAAGGATAAGTTCGAGCGGAGCGCCATCCTTTTGGAGCTGGGAGTTTAAGCGTTTCATGTTGCCAAGTGTTCCTTAGGTGTGAGATCAAAACGATTATGATTGGCATTCTGCATTAATAGTTTATGCAGAATGCTCATCCGTGTATTATTTGCATAATAATTGTAACTAAGAAGTCTTCAAATTGCGACCTTGTTGTTACATAGCTCGGCGGTAAATGAGAATGAGTCTGCTGCAAAGGTAAAATTAGTAACAAAAAACGTAATAAACTAAATAATATTATATTTTCTACAAAAAGAAGATCCTCATACCGCTATGTTTTGATACAGTTAGGAAAATAACGTAAATACAAATTAATTAAAACATGCACGTACATATTTTGGGCATTTGCGGTAGCTTTATGGGTGGCATAGCGGCCATTGCAAAGTCACTTGGACACAAAGTCACTGGGTCGGACACCAACGTTTATCCACCAATGAGCACTCAGTTGGAACAACTTGGCATTGAATTAACCGTTGGTTTTGACACTCAACAATTCGTTCCTATTCCGGATATGGTTATTATTGGCAATGCGATGGCACGGGGCAATCCGGCTGTTGAATATGTGCTGGATCGCAATCTTCCTTACATAAGTGGTCCCCAATGGTTATTGGAAAACCTACTAACCGAACGTTGGGTTATTGCCGCTTCAGGGACACACGGTAAAACTACTACATCCAGCATGATTGCTTGGATACTAGAAGATATTGGCCTTAACCCTGGCTTTCTAATTGGCGGCGTACCTGAAAACTTTGGGATTTCAGCGCGTATCGGTGAATCCCCTTTCTTTGTAATTGAAGCAGACGAATATGATTCAGCATTTTTCGACAAACGCTCGAAATTTGTACACTATCGTCCTAAAACATTGGTTATGAATAATCTTGAATTTGACCATGCCGATATCTTTGAAAATCTCGATGCCATTAAAAAACAATTCCACCATTTAGTGCGATGTGTGCCCTCCAATGGACTCATTATTTCTCCTATTAATGATACTAATTTAGAAGACGTGCTGCATAAAGGTTGCTGGAGCGATACGCAAAAAGTAGGTGACACCGACGCCTGTGATTGGCGCGCTGAACTAATAAGCCCCGACGGCAGTGAGTTTAACGTACTGCAGAATAATAAAGTGGTCGGCTGCGTAAATTGGGAACTCATAGGAGACCACAATGTTAGCAATGCAATAATGGCGATCGCCGCAGCGCATCATGCTGGTGTGCAAACAACTGATGCCATTGATGCACTAGCGCGCTTCAAAAATGTTAAACGACGTATGGAAGTTAAAGGACGAGTAGCCGAGATTACAGTTTATGACGACTTCGCTCATCACCCTACCGCAATTCAAACAACATTAGCGGGCCTTAGACATAAGGTTGGCGATGCTAAAATTATTGCGATATTAGAGCCACGTTCAAATACCATGAAAATGGGTGTGCATAAAGACACGCTGGCTAATTCTTGGCAGCAAGCCAATGAGGTATTTTTGTTTGAACCGGCTAACGTCGATTGGTCGATGCAAGAATTGGTCGTAAATAGTATTGCTTCCGTACACTTACACAAGGATACACGGAGTATTGTAGAGGCGGTCGTTGAACAAGCGCAACCAGGCGACCAAATTCTGGTAATGAGTAACGGTGGTTTCAATGGCATTCATGAAAGCTTGTTAGCTGCATTGTCCACCAAATTTAAGGTTCGGGGCTGAACAAAAAATATTACAACGTTGGGTCTATGGCAAAACATAACTGCCATGCGCAAGCAACTAGGAATACATAACCTTTTTTAATTTATGACAAGAGACAATATATGAAAAAATTATTGATTGCTTCAGCGCTACTCGCGGTTAGCTCAATTCAACAAGCACATGCTTGGGGTCAGACTGGTCACCGCATTACAGGTGCAATAGCTGAACAGTATTTAACCGATGAAGCGAAAGCGGCAGTTAAAAAATTACTGCCAAACGAAAGTCTAGCTGAGGCGTCAACCTATGCAGATGAGAATCGCTCAAATCCTGACGAGTTCTGGCAAAAAGAGGCGGGGGCATATCATTATGTAACCGTGCCAAAAGGCAAACATTATCATGAAGTCGGCGCGCCTGAAAAAGGTGATGCGGTTACCGCCTTGAAAAAATTCTCAACAATGGTGAAAGACAACACCGCAACTCTCAAAGAACGCCAACGTGCTCTGCGATTCATTGTGCATATCATTGGTGATTTACATCAACCACTGCACGCCGGAAACGGCACTGACAAGGGAGGTAATGATTTAAAGCTAGAGTTTTTCTGGGAACAATCCAACTTGCATCGTGTTTGGGACTCCGGGTTAATTGATAGACGCCAATTATCCTACACAGAGTGGACTAATTGGTTAAGCGAGAAAATTACACCTGAGCAAGTCGCTGCATGGAACACCCTCGATCCGCTAGTCTATATCGCTGAGAGTTCTGCAATTCGTGATTCGATTTATCCTGAGTCAGAACGCCTCAGTTGGGATTATTTGTATCAACATTTGCCAACAGCAACCTTAAGATTGCAGGAAGGTGGCGTGCGTATCGCGGCATATTTGAACGACTTATTTAAGCAATAAACTCACCAATAAAGATAATACAAAGGCAGCGAGTGTTAACTTGCTGCCTTTTTAATTCAATCTATATCTAAAGCTTCAGGCGACAGAATAATACCCGTGCCATCAGCGTAAAGATGATCCTCGGGTAGAAAAGTAACGCCGGCAAAATTAACCGCAATATCAAGGTCGCCAACTTCTCGGCTTTCTGAATTCACTGGAATGGCGGTTAGTGCATGAATACCTATATCGCAATCTTCAAGTACATCAATTTCACGCACACTGCCATAACAAACAATGCCTTCCCAGCCATTTTCAGCAGCCATCTGTGCATTATATGCGTCAATCAATGCACGCCTAGTAGAACCGCCGCCATCAATCAGGAGTACCTTGCCTTCACCTCTAGTGGCTAAAACTCTGTCAACCAATCCTTTGTCTTCAAAACATTTAATAGTTGTGACTTCTCCCCCATAAGAATAGCGACCACCAAAACTGGTAAAGATAGGGTCAAGTACATCAACACTATCAGCGAATAAGTCACATAAGTCAGAAGTATTGTATTCCATGATATTCCTTAAACAGTTGTTTATAGCGCGTTTGCTCAGACATATTTGAAAACCTTTTTTTCATATTAGCACTTCTGAGAATAGATGAAACCCAAAAAAAACTTGAATAATTTTTGTCATATAGGTTTCTACCTTCTTTTAACTAGGCTAATTTAGTCGGACTGTCACGCATTTTACTTGGTGTGCAAGATACTTGATTGGTGTAGGCGATTGGTCCGCCACCACGACAGTATGCCAACAAGTTGAATTTTCAGATGAAGTGGCTAGAAAACTCAGTAAGACGAGTCACATAAGTATTTAGCTCAAGGCCTAGAAAGAGATTGCATTTTTAGCGTTTGCAGTGCAATGTTGAGGGCATATTTAGCTAGTTATTTTATGTCCATGAACCGAATGTCAAAATTAGCGCTTTGCATAGTGCTGACCTTATTTTTATCTGCTTGTGGCCAACGTGGCCCGCTGTTTATTCCTGAGCAAGCACCCAGTAATGAAAACACACCGAAGGCACCTGCCGAAAACCCTGAAAAATTGAACAATAAAGAAGGTCAATAAAAATGGATTTCTTCAGGTATAAAGACAACCAACTTTTCGCAGAAGACGTTCCTGTTGCCGATATTGCGAAAGCACACGGCACTCCGCTGTATATATATTCCAGAGCCACCATTGAACGTCATTGGCATGCCTTTAATAACGCTGTTGCTAATCGTGACCATCTTGTTTGCTACGCCGTTAAAGCCAACTCTAATTTAGGTGTTTTATCTGTTTTGGCTAAATTAGGCTCCGGTTTTGATATCGTCAGCAAAGGTGAACTTTCACGCGTAATGGAAGCAGGCGGTGACACAACCAAAGTCGTATTTTCTGGGGTTGGTAAAACATCAGACGAAATTCGTTTTGCGCTTCAACAAAACATTATGTGCTTTAACGTTGAGTCTGATGCCGAGCTCGACCGGATTAATTATGTGGCCGGTGAACTTGGTGTTAAAGCGCCTATATCAATTCGTATTAATCCTGATGTTGACGCAAAAACCCACCCCTATATTTCCACTGGTTTAAAAGCAAATAAATTCGGAATTGCACGTGACGATGCGCTGCGTGTATATAAACGTGCTGCCGCGATGCCTCATTTAGAGGTAAAAGGAATGGACTGTCATATTGGCTCTCAGTTAACTGATATCACTCCATTTGTTGATGCATTAGAGCGCTTACTCGTGTTAATTGACGAGCTCGCCGAACATAACATTATAATATCGCACCTTGATGTTGGTGGCGGCTTGGGCGTTCCTTATAACGACGAAACCCCTCCCCATCCAGATGAGTATGCAGCGGCAATGAGTGCCAAAATGCAAGGTCGCGAGCATCTCAAACTTATTCTCGAACCGGGTCGAGCTATAGCAGCCAATGCGGGTATTCTGGTCACTGAAGTTGAGTATCTAAAACAAGGTGAAGAGAAAAACTTTGCTATCGTCGATGCAGCTATGAACGATTTATTGCGCCCTGCGTTATACAGTGCATGGCAGGCGATTATTCCGGTTCAACCGCGACTTGATATTGCCGCACAAAAATATGATGTTGTTGGTCCTGTTTGTGAAACAGGTGACTTTTTAGGCAAAGATCGTGACTTAGCAATTGCCCCTGGTGATTTTCTTGCGGTCCGAAGTGCTGGTGCTTATGGTTTTGTAATGGCTAGCAATTATAATAGTCGTTGCAGGCCAGCTGAGATAATGGTCGATAAAACCGAGACAATTGTGGTGCGCGAGAGAGAAAAGCTAAAAGATCTCTGGAAAGGTGAGTATAAAATTGAGTAAACTAAGACCATAAGTTCTACATTCATAATAATAATAATTATAAGAAGAAAATGCTGTTAAATTTTTCTAAGATGCACGGACTAGGCAACGACTTTGTGGTTGTCGATAACGTTACCCAAAATGTGTTTTTCTCAAAAGAGAAGATCCAACAACTTGCTGATCGTAATTTTGGCATAGGTTTCGATCAATTACTCATCGTAGAGCCTCCCTACGATCCAGACCAAGATTTTCATTATCGAATTTATAATGCAGACGGCTCAGAAGTATCCCAATGCGGTAATGGCGCTCGTTGTTTTGCTAAATTTGTAAAACAAAAAGGCTTAATTAACCGCAATAAAATCATTGTCAGCACCAAAGCGGGTCGTATGGTGTTGTACCTTGAAAAAGACGGTAATGTAACAGTCAATATGGGCTGTCCCGTGTTTATCCCTGAGCAGATTCCATTTAAAGCAAATAAACAAGAAAATACTTATATTCTGCGCGACCATGAGCACACCTTTTTCTGCGGTACCGTGTCAATGGGCAACCCACATTGTGTTGTGGAAGTTGACGATGTCGATAATTATGATGTGCCGGGTATAGGTAAGATAATTGGTAATAACGAGCGTTTTCCAGAAGGCGTGAATGTCGGGTTTATGCAAGTTATTAGTCGCAGCGAAATAAAGCTACGAGTATTTGAGCGCGGCAGCGGAGAGACCTTAGCCTGTGGCAGTGGCGCTTGTGCGGCGGTTGCTATAGGTATTATGCAAGACAAACTAGATAAAGAAGTGAATGTATCGCTTCCTGGTGGTAGACTGATTATAAAATGGCAAGGGGAAGATAGTCTATTAAAAATGACGGGCCCCGCAGAACACATTTATGACGGACAAGTAACGCTATGAATAAATCAGGTGTTAAAGGAAATACTGCGCAAGCGCTAGCGCACGACTTTATTTCAGAGACGGTCACAGAAGCAGAGGTACGCGAGTATATTCTGAATAACAAGGACTTCTTTGTTAAAAATCCGGACGTTGCTGAAAGAGTACAAGTGCCACACAAGCAGAAGGGAACCGTCTCGCTTGTTGAGCTACAAAGCAGTCAGCTTCGCAAAAAAGTCCGCCAACTCAGCTTTAAACTCAGCCAACTCATCTCAATTGCTAAGCAAAATGAAGAAATTTATCGGGTATATGCCGACTTAAATCTTCGTTTATTGCGCTGCAGCGAGTTTGCTGAAATGCAATATACGATTGAAGAAACCTTGCAAGACGAACTCGACATGTCAGCTGCTGCCATTAAACCTTTCAAAGGTCTATTTGCATTACCTGAAATTCAGCAGCGTTTGTTTATGGAAAAACGCTTCAAAGACACCGACTTCTTTTTTGGTCGTTTAAGCCAACATGAAAAACAACTTTTGTTCGGCGACTCTATTGCTGAATCGGTCGCGCTTGTACTACTTGGTGATAAACGCGATCTCGGCATTTTAGCAATTGGTAGCGCCGACCCAATTCATTTTACGCCCGATATGGACACGCTGTTAATAAAGCAACTTCAGGAGTTCCTGAATGTCTCAATGCCTGATTTACTTCATTATTAGTCAAGGCTAATTTTGTTGGATGACTTAGCCTTAACGCATGAAGTCCCTCCCCAATTAGGGTCTTGGATTATTGAGTTTATTCACCACATTCGTGTTGAACGCCAACTTTCCGAACACACCTGTAAAAACTATCAACGTCAAATACTCAGTGCATTAGATGACCTTAACATCAGCAATTGGACCGACCTTTCTCCGGATCATGTGAAAATGATGTTGATGCACTGCAGTAAAGCAAAGCTGTCTACTCGCACCATCAATTTACGGCTCAGTGTGTTACGTAATTTCTGCGAATTTATGGTCACAAAAGAATACCTAAGCAATAATCCTGTTGCCACAATTCAGTCTTTGAAACAATCAAAACCACTACCAAAACAACTTAATGTTGATGAAATGAGTAGTTTACTCAACTTTAAGACGACGGGGTTTTTGGAGGTTCGGGACAAAGCCATGTTCGAATTACTATATGGTTGTGGTATGCGTTTATCAGAATTAACGGGGCTTGAATTGACTGATATTTTAGCCGGTGATGAAGTCAGAGTTATTGGTAAAGGAAACAAAGAGCGACGTTTACCATTGGGTCGTAAGGCCAAAATCGCTGTTGAACTATGGCTTAGTGAGCGCGATAAACTGTCGCCTTCGTTGCACCAGAAAGCTCTATTTTTATCCAAGCGTAAAACCCGAATTTCAAATCGACAGGTACAAAATAGACTCAACCATTGGGCAAAAAAACAAACTCTTTATCAACAAGTCAGTCCGCACACATTGCGCCATTCATTTGCGACTCACGTATTAGAATCTAGCAATGATTTACGAGGTGTTCAAGAACTGCTAGGACACGCGAACTTGTCGACGACTCAAGTTTATACTCACCTCAATTTTCAGCATCTTTCTCAAATTTATGATAAAGCACATCCGAGGGCTAAGAAGAAGTGATTATTTACAAACCGACTCCTAAAATTAGAGCGATGACCTTCGATTTAGATGACACCTTATACGATAATTGGCCGTATATTATTGAAGCTGAAAAAAGCTTGCTACATTTTATCGCCAAGGAGTATCCAAATTCATCTCACCTCAGCAGAGCTGATTGGCAACAATATAAATTCCAAGCATTACGTAACGACCCCGAATTGTTTTCAGATATGGGCGATTTACGGCGCATCACCTTAACAAAGGGACTTGAAGAGTCGGGTTACAGCGGTAAAATGCTATCCGAGGCAGTCAAAACCTGCTTCGATTGGTTTTACTTTGAGCGTAGTAATTTTAAAGTAGGTGAGGCAGAATGCCAATTACTAGCAAAACTAGCTGAGCACATACCCTTAGTTGCTATTACTAACGGTAATGTAAATACCCAACAAATTGGGATACATGACTATTTCCAACACATATTAAAGGCCAGTCGTCAAAGCCCCATGAAGCCGCACCCTCATATGTTTGATGAAGCAGCAAATTATCTGGACCTAGCCCGTGGCAGTATATTGCATGTTGGTGATAATTTAGAAAAGGACGTTTGGGGAGCAACTAATGCGGGTTTTTCTTCTGCTTGGCATGCTTGCGATAGGCCAATGAAAATTGAAAAAGAGCTCGTTCACGTTTTACCTAACGTTGAAATTCATCAGCTTGAAGAGCTCTTAGCGTTCATTTAATCGACAACAACTGTAAGCGAATAATAAGGATGTGATTATCCGTTATGTTGTTTTATAGCCGTTCAACTTATCTTTCATAGCACTGACAAGAGTCGATAATTCGTCGCACATTGCTTTAATATCAGTGGCACTGGCTGAATTTTCCACCGTGATCCGATTCACATTATCAATCCCTAGCTTAATATCAATAGAGGCTTCTTTTTGCTGACTTGCCATTATTGCCGTTGCACTATTTAATCTTTTAATTTGATCAACTGCTGCTAGTGCCTGCTGCAGAACCGCTCCTGTCTTTGAAGTAGATTCAACAGTTTCAAGCGCTGATGCTTTATTTGTCGCCATTGCTGTAGATGCTTGTTTGCTGCCGGCTTGCAGCTTTTCAATCATATTTTTAATTTCTTCTGTGGATTTTTGCGTCCTGCTCGCGAGTGACCTTACTTCATCAGCCACAACGGCGAAACCTCTTCCTTGCTCTCCTGCTCTGGCTGCTTCTATAGCAGCGTTCAACGCCAATAAATTTGTCTGTTCTGCAATGTTTCTAATCACTTCCATGACACCGCTAATTTCTTCACTGGAGCGAGCCAAGTCTTCGATTACCAGCACCGAACTTTCTGTTTTGTCTGCTTGCCCTTTAATATCAAGAATCGTTTTGTTTAGCGTCTCAACACTCAAATTCGTTTCTTTGTCTGCGGTCGTTGCAGCTTCATTAGCTTTCGCTGTATTTTGCTCGACCGTCATCGCTTTCTCTTCCAAAATACTGGCTGAACTAGTCATTATTGAGACTTCTTCGGTTAGTTTTTGAACAGATATTTGCGTACTTGTAGCAAGCTCATTTAAGGCTAGTGCCTTGTCAATCAGCAGACTTGCCGTCAATTTCACGTCGTCAATAGTGGCTTCTACTTTACTGAATAATTTATTTAGGCCCTTTGCCATACGTCCAAATTCGTCAGTGTTAGTTTCATCGAAACGAACACTTAGGTCACTTTTACCAGAAGCAACAGCATCGATTGCCGTTATATAATTTTGAATTCTTTGTCCTACAATCTTGTTTAATAGAAAATATATCGTGGCTAAAATGACTAAACCAGCAATTAATTGTTTGATAGCAGCAGCAAACACACTGGCAAATACGCTGCTCGAAATTTCAGCATGACTTGCTGCTAAAACGATACTGTATCCCCACTTATCATAGTCTACTTTTGTTACGTCCCACTCTTCGTTATTATTCAAAGCGACACTAACTTCGCTATCAGACACATGAGAAGAATGAGCGCGAACATTACCTTTGGCGTCTAGCAGCGCAATGAAGCCTTCCTGCAATAGACGGCTACTTTCGATTGTTTCTTGAATGGAGCGTAAGTCCGCTGAATAACCCACATACCAAATTCCGATAGTTTCGCCACTACTATCAAGCATTGGGGCATAGCCGGTTAAATACGGATTGCCGAGTATATCGACTTGACCAAAATAGGATTTACCATTGTTTATATTAACTATAGCCTTTCCAGTTGAGCTTAACTTTGTGCCAATGGCTCTTTTCTTATTCTTAATCACGTTCGTCGCGATGCGAATGTAGTCAGGCCCAGTTTTACTAAAAATAGTTGCGGTACCGTCCATAACCTCAGTAAGACCGTCAACCAATTCAAAGTTATTTCCTTGCCCAGCAGAGCCTAAATAAACATTGCTTGCAGTGACACCATTAACTAAAACTGTGCCGTCAATTCTAGGCTGACCTAATTCTGAGCCCATTTTTTTGAGTAAACGCATACTATTTTGCACTCTGTCAGCCATAATAGAATCGGTCGTATCTAGGACATCAATAATGTGGGTTTTCTGTTTAAAAATATCAGAATCAATATTTATTTGGGTTTGAGATGCACTTTGAAAGCCGCTAATAACAGCCAAAACAACAGCAAAGATTGCAACGATAGTTGCCACTGCATAAAAGAATTTCTGCTGTATTGTCATTTTTGGAAACCTTAGTAATTAATAATACAAAACCTACATCTCACGTATCCAGTCTCTTGATATCGGCATTCTAATTAAAGTCTGTAGCGGAATATTATTGAATGTCAGATATCAGTATGGAGCAACTTGCAGCTAACTCTACCCTGAAGTCGCTGTGCGCTGATCAATGGGTTTTCTCGACATATTCGATAAAAGCATTATGATACAAAAAGATGGTTATATAATTAAGTTACTTTAGCGACATAAGGCAGGGCGACTCAATACTCATTTCTAAAATAGCAAAACAACATCGATTTTAGGTAGCATTATGACAATAAATTTTACGACGACAAATTCCCCATATCCATATTTACTTGAACCCTTAGATTTGGGCTTCACTACGCTAAAGAATCGCACCTTAATGGGTTCAATGCATTTAGGATTGGAGGAAGAAAAAAGTGGTTTTGATAAGCTCGCTGCCTTTTATGCCGAGCGAGCAAGAGGCGGTGTCGCTCTGATTGTTACGGGCGGGATTGCGCCAAATATTGCTGGCTGGGTAGCCCCTTTTGCTGGGCGTATGAGTAGTTCACGGCATGCCAAAAAGCATCGCGTAATTACCGATGCTGTGCATAAAGAGGATGGTAAAATTTGTATGCAAATTTTACATTCTGGGCGCTATGGATATCATCCTTTGGCCGTTTCTGCTTCAGGGATAAAATCACCAATCACCCCATTTAAACCAAGGGCACTCTCCTTAAGAGGTGTGCGCAATACCATAAAAGATTACGTTCGTTGCGCAGGCTATGCGAAAAGTGCAGGTTATGACGGTGTCGAGATTATGGGCTCCGAAGGCTATTTGATTAATCAGTTTTTTTGCGAACGCACAAATCATCGAGATGACGAATTTGGTGGTAGTTTAGAAAATAGAGCTCGTCTTGCAATAGAAGTGGTTAAACAGACCCGCGAAAAAGTAGGTGCTGAGTTTATTATTATCTATCGTTTATCGATGCTGGATTTAGTCGAAGGCGGCGCGCTTTGGGAAGAGGTTGTGTATCTCGCTAAGGAAATAGAAAAAGCAGGGGCTACACTCATCAACACAGGTATTGGATGGCATGAAGCTCGAGTGCCAACAATAACGACATCCGTGCCGCGTGCGGCTTTTACATGGATAACACAGCGCTTGAAAGCTGAAGTTAACCTCCCTCTCATTACCACTAACCGTATTAATACGCCTGAAGTTGCTGAATCTGTATTAGCCCAAGGTCATGCAGATATGGTTTCAATGGCACGGCCCTTTTTGGCCGACCCCGATTTTGTAGGTAAAGCGATGCGTAACGAATCAGACCAAATCAATACCTGCATTGCGTGTAACCAAGCATGTCTTGATCATGCCTTTGAGCAAAAGCGCGCGAGTTGCTTAGTTAATCCGCAAGCTTGTTATGAAACTGAGCTTATTTTTAAGTCCGTCGCAGCTCCAAAAAAACTTGCTGTTGTTGGCGCCGGTCCAGCAGGTTTAGCATTCTCGACTTATGCAGCGGCTCGCGGACATGAAGTGCATTTATTTGAACAATCGAATGAAATTGGCGGTCAATTTAACTATGCAAAGCAAGTACCCGGCAAAGAAGAATTTTACGAAACCCTGCGATACTACAATAAACGTATAGAGGTGACTGGCGTTAAACTCCATTTAAATACTCGAGTTGATGCAACGATGCTGGAGCAGCAGGGTTTTAAAGAGGTTGTTATGGCGACAGGTATCAAGCCCCGCCTTTTAACTATCCCAGGAAGTGACCACCCTAAAGTAATGAGTTACATTGATGTATTGCGGGATCATAAACCGGTTGGTGCAAAGGTTGCTGTTATTGGTGCAGGAGGTATTGGTTTTGATGTCTCCGAATACTTAGTTGAGCAAGAAAATCTAACCACTAATTTAGATAAATGGCTCGCCCATTGGGGCATCGACAAAGCATTTAAAACACCAGGCGCGCTGGTTGAAAAACAGCTACATGAACCACCAAGACAGGTTTATTTATTGCAACGAAAGACGTCAAAGGTAGGTAAAGGACTAGGTAAAACTTCCGGCTGGATACATCGTAGTTCACTGATCAACCACAAAGTGCAAATGATGAATGGCGTCAACTATGAAAAAATTGACGACGAGGGATTGCACATTACCATTGATGACAAGCCCAAAGTGTTGGATGTTGACCATATTATTGTTTGTGCAGGGCAAGAACCATTGCGCGAACTGCAAGCAAGTCTGCAGGAAGCGGGTATGCAAGTGCATATTATTGGTGGTGCTGATGTTGCTTCAGAGCTTGATGCAAAACGAGCGATTCGACAAGCGGCTGAATTGGCGGCTAAAATTTAGCGCTTGGAGTTTACGTTCTCATATTTAGTGGCTAAAAGCCTAGCAGCTAAAATATAGCTGCTAAGGTGTATTGAGTGTGACCAGGTTTACTGCTCAAGCCTTGCAGCTTGAATGGCCAAACCTTCACAAACAGAGTTAAACGCGTCCCCTTCGATTACTGGCAAATTAGGCAGCATCTCTTGTGTTAGCTGCCTTCTAACAATTGGCGACAAACTCATACCACCGGTGATGAAAAGCATTTCTGGTGCTTCACTACTATTTTCTAGGCATTCAACAACTAAACGTTTGACCCGACTTAGCCATGATTTCATAGAACGATTTAAGTCATCTACCGACAAATCTACGTCGTAATCGGCCTCAATATAATGCAAAGGTAAGGTGATTTCCGTTTTAGATGAAAGCATCTCTTTTGCTAAACGAGATGAGTTAACTAAGCGAGCGGAAAGCTTTTCTTCTTGCACTGTCAGTAATCGACCTAACAATTTCGGTTCTTTTATAATTGACATGGTTTGCGTAATGTCCAAACCATATTCATCTGAAAAGAAACGATTGAGCTTTGGTATATCGTCTACAGCACACATATCTGAAAAATAAGTAGGTGGTACGGGCAGTCCATTTAGCATCTTCAACCCCTGTCCCATTGTCGGTGCAATTGATTTCACTATTAAGTTTTTATCACACTCCATACCACCTATGCGGGCACCAGTAACTGACAGCACGTCTTGCTGACGATTAAGGTTGCTGCGTTTTTCCGGGGATAACTTAATGCAACAGATATCAGTAGTACCACCACCAATATCCACGACTAGCACATTAGTAGGCTTGGCTAAATTAGGTTCAATTTTATAGGCTGCCGCTATAGGCTCCTCGAGAAATTCAACATGTGTAAAGCCGGCCTCTTTCGCAGCTTCAGCCATTATCTCTAGTGCTTGACGATTGCCTTCTTCGCCTCTGGTACCATGAAACCTGACCGGGCGGCCAATTACCGCAGTATCCACGATCTGATTCAACTGTTGCTCTGCACTTTGACGAAAAAAAGCCAATTGTTTAGCAATCATACCTACAAAAGCGGTTTTCTGACCTGGCACTAGATGCGCGCCTAAAAAGTTTTTGGGTGAATATATTAGACGTCCTTTGTCTGGCGTTTTTAAGTAACGCTTGAATCCTTCTTCGCCAAACGCAAACTCACCGGTTTCAACCAGTTGATTCAAAGACAGGTCTTGCACTGTCATATATTTAAGAAGAAGTTGAATAGCTTGGCGTTGCAATGCCGGCTTGTTATGGTATTGCGCACGTAAGTCGTCAATTTTTTCGCTAAAGACGCGCTGTTCTCGGGGATCTTGCGCTTCATAATAGCTATTTTTGGCTTTTTCTAATTGATCATTAATAGCACGCTGAATTTGCGCGACTTTGGCCTCAATAGCAGATATTGGCGGGCGCGGTAGATCATCTTTATAGTATACAAAGACCGAGGAACGAATTTTATTAGAGTGTTCAACATTCGGATCTAACTTGATGAAATGATGTTGCGTTCCATCGAAATAAACAACCTCTGAGTTCGATGTACCGTAATCTATGCCTATTGCTGCCATCTTGGTCCTGAGTGGTTAAAAAAGAGACCGCGGATTGTAGAGTAAAAATATATGCAATTCACTAGTTGATTTGCAATACGAGGTTTTAATATTCATAAAAATGAAGGTGGATAACAGTTGATCCTGTTTTTGCTCGCTTAATGATTAATAATGACGCGCAATATAATACATTTCGAGCTGACCATAAAAATACAGAGAATAAATTAAACAATCGAGTACAAAGCCCTAAAAAGAAACCAAGTAAGCTAATAGTTAACAATACATTATGAGTGAGTAAAGGTGCAACTTCATCAGTCTCCTTTTGAAATCAATCATAGGTGCATCAGCACCAACTAAAGTCGCATTGTGTATTTGTTCAGCAACGTAAATAGTCGCTATTCACTGTTAAATAAAAATGCTTTGTATGTAGGAGAAAATAATGCGTTTAAAGCACTGCCATAATTTTCATGATTTTCGTATATTGGCGAAAAAACGCTTGCCCAGTCCTATCTTCAACTATATTGATGGCGGAGCCGACGACGAGACGACTTATCGGCGCAATACTGCTGCATTTGATACTTGCGATTTAGTCCCTAGCGTATTAACCGGTGTAAAAGAAGTTGATTTATCCGTTACGGTTATGCGCCAAAAATTAGCTATGCCGGTCTACTGTTCGCCTACAGCACTGCAACGCTTATTTCATTACAAGGGTGAGCGAGCGGTTGCTGCTGCAGCTGAAAAATATGGCACTATGTTTGGGGTTAGTTCGCTTGGCACCGTGAGCATCGAGGAGATTGCCCAACAAGTTAGTACCCCACAGGTTTACCAATTCTATTTTCATAAAGACCGCGAACTAAATTCAGCCATGATGCAACGCGCAAAAGCAGCAGGGGTAAAAGTGATGATGCTCACTGTTGACTCCATCACCGGCGGTAATCGTGAACGTGATCTTCGCACTGGTTTTTCCATTCCGTTCAAACTGACCTTAAGCGGTATGTTGCAGTTTGCTATTAAGCCTATGTGGGGCATTAATTACGTCACTCACGAGTCATTTAAATTACCGCAACTGCAAGACCATGTTGATATGAGCAAGGGGGCGACATCTATCGGTGGCTATTTTACCGACATGCTTGACCCCTCGATGAATTGGAAAGATGTCGAAGCCATGGTCAAAGAATGGGATGGTGAGTTTTGTTTAAAAGGCGTTATGAGCAAGGAAGATGCAAGGCGCGCTATTGAAATTGGTTGTACCGGCATCGTTATTTCGAATCACGGCGGCAGACAACTGGATGGTTCACGCAGTTCGTTTGATCAACTCAAGGAGATCATGGACGAGGTGGGTGATGAAATTGACGTGCTATTTGACAGCGGTGTGCAGCGCGGGACTCATGTGCTCAAAGCGTTGTCATTAGGAGCAAAAGCGGTAGGCATTGGTCGTATGTATCTTTATCCATTAGCCGCAGCGGGACAACCCGGCGTAGAGAGAGCCCTAGGGTTGATGCATGCAGAGCTTGAACGCGGCATGAAATTGATGGGTAAAACGGCTATTAACCAGTTAAATTATCAAAACCTGAGATTTCGTGATTAAACACGTAAAGACTGTATAAACACACAGCTTTATTGCTATACTTAGACCATTCGACGCAAAATAAAAAGAAATTTAATGGATGTAACTCGACTACTCGAAGATCTTAATGACAAGCAACGTGAAGCAGTTGCTGCGCCTGCACAAGATATGTTGATACTTGCCGGCGCTGGTAGTGGCAAAACCAGAGTCTTGGTGCATCGTATTGCTTGGCTAATGGAAGTTGAGTCGGTCGCACCGTACAGCATTTTAGCCGTGACATTTACCAACAAGGCCTCGCGTGAAATGCGTGGACGCGTTGAACGTTTAATGGGACAACCCTTAAACAGCATGTGGATTGGTACCTTTCATGGTTTAGCCCACCGTTTATTGCGCTCGCATCATGCGGAAGCTGGTTTACCTGAAAACTTCCAAATACTCGATTCAGATGATCAATACCGCTTAATTAAACGTTTATTGAAGTCGATGAATTTAGACGAAAAACACTGGCCCGCCAAACAAATTCAGTGGTACATCAACGGTAATAAAGACGAAGGGTTGCGCGCAAGGCACATTGAAACACACGGCGATCATACTCAGCAAAAAATGAAAGAGATTTACACCGCGTATGAGCAAACCTGTCAACGCTCAGGCTTAATTGATTTTGCTGAATTATTGTTAAGAGCCCACGAACTATGGGCCAATAATCCGCAAGTTTTACAACATTATCAGAAGCGTTTCAGAGCGGTACTGGTTGACGAATTCCAAGATACTAACAACATTCAGTATGCCTGGCTAAAACTACTTTCTTGTGAAAATAATAACATGATGATTGTCGGCGATGACGATCAATCTATCTATGGTTGGCGCGGTGCGAATGTGCAAAATATTTCTCACTTTTTGAGAGACTACCCCACTGCTAGCACAATAAAACTTGAGCAAAACTACCGTTCAACCTCGAATATTCTCAATGCCGCGAATGCGGTAATTGGACACAATCCGGGACGCTTAGGAAAAGAGTTGTGGACTGAAGATTCTGAAGGCGAAAAAATAGCACTGTATGCTGGGTTTAACGATTTAGACGAAGCCCGTTTCATTGTTTCACAAATTAAATCCTATTATGAGCAAGGAGCTGCACTTTCTGATTGCGCTATTTTATATCGTAACAATGCTCAATCTCGTGTTCTGGAAGAGGCGCTGCTGCATGAAGGCTTAGCTTATCGGATTTACGGCGGTTTACGTTTCTTCGAACGCCAAGAAATTAAAGATGCGCTAGGTTATTTACGCTTAATTAGTCAACCCATTGATGATGCTGCATTTGAGCGTGTGGTCAATACTCCCACTCGTGGCATGGGTGAGAAAACCCTGTCACTTTTGCGTATATTTGCAAGAGAAAATGATATTTCGATGTGGCAAGCAAGTAGTAAAATGTTAGCACAAAATATGTTCTCAGGTCGCGCTGCTACAGCACTTAAAGGATTTGTAGAGATGATCCTACAAATGACTCAAGAAGTGCAAGACTTACCCCTAGAGAAAAAAGCCGATCACGCCATTAAACATTCTGGTTTGTACGCCATGTATCAAGCAGAAAAGGGCGAAAAAGCCAAAGCGCGGGTAGAAAACTTAGAAGAATTAGTCACCGCTTGTAAACAATATGAAGCCCCTGAGGAAGCTGAAGAAATGAGCCCACTATCTGCATTTCTAGCGCATGCATCGCTCGAAGCAGGTGACGCTCAGGCGGATGCAAATCAGGACGCGGTGCAAATGATGACCATTCATTCTGCAAAAGGTCTCGAATTTCCATTTGTAACACTCGCAGGTGTTGAAGAAGGTATGTTCCCGAGCCAGATGAGCAACGACGAACCTGGCAAATTAGAAGAAGAACGCCGCCTCTGTTATGTGGGCATGACTCGAGCCATGCAAAAATTACTTATCACCTACGCTGAAACCCGACGTATATATGGTCAAGATAAATACCATACTCCTTCAAGGTTTATTCGTGAAATACCCGGTGACTTTATAGAGGAAATTAGGCTGAGAACCCAAATAAAACAGCCTGTGCATAATCGCTTCAGTGGTGCTTCGTCGCATGCGGCATTTCAAGACAGCGGTTTTAAGCTAGGTGAACGTGTTGAACACAAGAAATTTGGTGAGGGCACCGTTCTTAATTATGAAGGATCGGGTGAGCATGCGCGTGTGCATGTTAACTTCGATTCCGTCGGTACCAAAATTTTGATGTTAGCCTATGCCAAATTGACTAAAATAGGATAACAACAGCAAAGTAGACAGCTAGTGGGCCTATGTTACGGCCCAACGTTTTAGGTGTTTTCCTGCAACCATTGGATAACACTTTGATGATCGCCCCTAAATACAACCTGGTCTTTGCGTTTATCTAATTGATAAAGATACATAGGGTCGTAATAGTCCACTGTAATGGCTCGCAGCCAATCTCGGTGACTGCTAAATTTGTCGGTGTGTTGGCGTTGTATAGCTGCTTTCATTAAAGCCAGTATCTCATTGGCGCGCTGGCTTCCAAGGCGTTTTTTTACTCTCAACAAACTGTCTATAAGGTAATCTGAAAAGGCTTGCTCGCCACTAATTTCTGGCAGGCCTTGGTGATGCAGCATAGTTTGGGCGTAGCGCTGCACAACATACTCTTGCCAAAGTTTTTCGATGCGTTCGTCAACGGCTAAATCGATGACAACCATGGCACTCGCAGCCATCGCCACATTGAGCGCTTCAGGAAGATGACGACCACCAATATTACGACTTTCGTCTTCTAGAATGATCCGCTCGCCAGGGCGGTTTTCACGCATATCAAGCAAAGCTAACGCGAGGTTGTTTTCAAAATTAATCTGCGAAGGTTGCTCGGTTAGTGGTCGCCCAAAACTAGAACCCTTATGATTAGCGTGACCTTCGAGGTCAATGCTATTATTCAGCGTTTTGATAATGTCTGTTTTGCCAGTGCCAGTCATACCCGACAACAGAGTGAAGGTTTCAGTGCGGCAAGAGTCGTCTAAATACTGCAATAAAAAGGTGCGCAACGACTTATAGCCACCCTCTATACGAGGACAATCAATACCACTTTCTGTTAGCCATTGTTGACTTAGTTGGGAACGCAAACCACCGCGAGCGCAATACAAAACTGCATTTGGATGTTGATCTAAAAACTGCTGCCAAGCGCTTACTCTGGCATCTTTATTGTCACCGTTGACCAACTGGTGACCTAAATCAATCGCCGCTTGCTGGCCTTTTTCTTTATAGCAAATACCAATCAGGTGACGCTCTTCATCATCAATGAAGGGTAAGTTGACAGCGCAAGGCAACGCCCCTTTTGCAAATTCTACCGGTGCGCGCACGTCAATCATGGGGGTCTTTTGTAACAGCAGTTCTTTATAGGTTTTGCTTGTTACTACATCAGTGTTCTTCAACCTATCACCTCAATCGAGTATTTTTCTCCAACCGCAGTATCAAGATAGCCAATCGGTTGGCAATAACACCCGGCTTCGATGAGTATGGCTGTAGCCGCCTCAACTGAATCCGGAGCTATCGCAAGCAACAAGCCGCCGCTGGTTTGTGGATCACATAAAAGTGCTTGTTGTTTCGGATTAATAGCTGAGACATGTTGACTAATACTGTCCCAGTTACGCTGACTACCGCCAGGTACACAGCCCGCATCGATATAATGGTGAACCGACTCATCTAATAGTGGCACCGCCTTGCTATCAATAGTGGCTTTGAGCTTGCTGCCTTGGCATATTTCAAGCAAATGACCGAGTAGGCCAAAACCGGTGACATCGGTCATTGCGTTGACCCCGCTTAGACCACCAAGCTGAACACCAACCGTATTCAAGCGCATCATACTTTCGACTGCTAGGCGTTTATGTTCGGGTTTCAGTTTACTTTGTTTTTCAGCCGTGGTCAGAATACCTACGCCCAATGGCTTAGTTAAAAACAAGTGGTCGCCGGGTTTTGCAGAACAGTTTTTCTTTAGATTAGTTAGCTTAACTCGCCCAGTGACCGCTAGACCAAAGATTGGCTCAGGTGAATCAATTGAATGACCTCCAGCTAGTTGGATACCGGCCTCTCTGCATGTATGGCGCCCGCCATTGATCACTTGCTGTGCTACTTCCGGGCTGAGCATTTTTGTGGGCCAACCCAATATGGCAATAGCCATTAATGGAGTGCCACCCATAGCATACACATCGCTAATTGCATTTGTGGCGGCCACCCGACCAAATTCGAAGGGATCATCAACAATTGGCATAAAGAAGTCAGTGGTACTGATGATGCCACTGCCATCGCCAAGGTCATACACTGCGGCATCGTCTTTGGTGGTATTGCCCACAAGTAAATTGGGATCATGCAGAGGCACAAAGTCGGTTTTAAGAAATTGTTCGAGTAGGTTCGGAGCAATTTTGCAGCCACAGCCAGCACCGTGACTAAATTGAGTTAAGCGTATTTTAGATGGCATGAGCTACTGTCGTTGATTGAAGATATTACAGGGTACTTGGTTTAGTCATTTAAATCTTGAATTTTGCTTACAATATTCGTACTCGGCATTGCTTTCGAATGATTAATGTTAGGTATAAATGACATAATCAAAACCTCAGGGTTACATCATCTATTACCTAATACTGTTACTTAACCCCTTCGGTAAGTGCATTGCGCGCATCTTCGAAACGCTTATATAACCTTGGCATAGGGCGCACACCATAGGCTTTCTTTGCTTGTTTTTCGGCAGACTCGATACCACGTAGTAAATCGACTACCGCAGCATTGCGAGCATTTTTCTCTGTGCTACCAATTTCCGTGATCCAAATCGGCGACGAATGTGCGAATGGTCTTGCATGCATACTTGGCCAGCTATCCGTGCGCAATTGATCAGAATATGCGCGCGCTGCAATCCAACCGCCTGCCGGTAAATCTAACACACCGGAATAGGTTGTCGTTTCACCTGCTCCGATACCCGCAAGCGCTTGTACCACCTGACCATTGACTATTATTTCAACTTTATCAATATCCACTGAACTAGTCAGTGCTAGCGTATAGCTTTGTTTTCCACCGCTGGTAATATCACCAGGCTGAGCACCGTTATCCATCGAAAATATAAGGGCTGGGCCCGTTGTCAAGAAACTACGACCAGCTATTGCGCCGGCAACCACGGAGTCTGCAACACCAGCTTCAGTGCTTGGCCGAATGTAGGCACGTCCAGTTCCCACCGCTGGAGTGCGGTGAAAATCAACCCAACTGTCGGTACCAGACATCGCCGCTACCGGTTGTCCGATGTTTAATAAGCGATACCAAAGTTCAGCCGTGCCCAGCGAACTGGTCCAAGCGCATACCAATTCCAAGCCCATATGCGGCTCTAATATTCCATCGCTAAGCAATTCGAGCGGAATATTGTCAATTACAGCGTCAGTAAACGGGTTGCCATCATCCGAAACTGGGTGTACGTAAGTAGCAAAAGCACCCACTTTATTAGCGTAAGTAAATACATCGGCATTAGTCAGATTTGGATCGCCTAAGGTTGGATTGTTGGGCCCAAAAAACCAAGGATTGAAAGGTTCGGTAACGTTCAATAGACCGATATGCCCATGAAAATGGGAACGTACCTCTTGTCCCTGTGCTATTAAATGCGCGCCACTTTCTGTGCGTTTGCCGATAATATCCTTGTCTATTTTTCGCTCCCAGCGATTCCATGACATTGGCGAGAGGTAATTCAGGTCTTCACCTTTCATTAATAGCAATGCGTCCTTATGGGTAGCTCGTTGATGACCATCGCCATTTAAATGCACATGAAAGTCAGCGGAAACATAACCTGCACTTGCACTATCCCATAGTGGCGTAATCGCTATCTCGACATTTTTAGAGGCCGCTTTTTTGACTCTCGCTTCAACGGATATTAACGTAGTCATTGGACCACGAACGGCTTCGATTTGGTACTTACCCGCGGGCAATGTGAAGGTTTCACTACCGTCAATATAAAAATACGTACGACCTGTCTGCGGATCATCTAACGTTGCACTATTAGGTGCAGCAACAGGATGACCATTGGCTGCTTTAATCGATACTCTGGCAGCAATAGGTTGGCGCTGTGCATCGACAATAGATACGACAAGAGTGCCGGTAGATTCGCCGTAGTTCCATTGTTTAATTAACACCTCGGAGGCTTTACCGCCATAGGTGGAAATATGCATGAGTCGGAACTGTCGGTTATCAGTCAGTTCTACAAAATAAATCTGATTACCATCGGCACTAAATGCAGGAGTTAATGCAAAACTGGTGCCGTCGGTCAGCCGATGTGATACACGTGTATCAGCTAGGTCCATAGTAAATAGATGATAATCATTATCTATGGGGGCGCTGTAGACCAGCAAGTTTCGGCTAGGGTGTACATCACTGGTTAGATGATAGGTAAGCGTTTGGGCTTGTACAATTTCGTCTGTACCGGCGGTAAAATCACGCTGCCTTAGTACGCGGTGAGCGCCATTGCCATGCAGGTAGACAATCGCATTTTGATTGGCGAGGCGCCGCACATTTCGTTCTACTTGGCGTAAAGTGGTAATTTGTTGCTGTGCGCCACTCACGATATCTCTTTGGTAAAGATCCAGAGACCCTGAAACACCGCTGCTGTAAAATAAGGTTGCACCATCAGATGAAAATTCAGGATCAAGTTCAATCGCGTCAGTATTGATTACGGTTTCTTTGCCGCTTTGGAGTTGTTTAATAACCACGGCAGTGTCATTACTAAAATCGCGCACAAAAGCTAGCTTAGTTCCATCTGGAGACCAGCGCGGACGAGAATCTAAGCCACTTGAATTGGTCAATCGGGTAGCCACACCACTTTGCACATCTAGTAACCAAATCCAGCCTTTAGAGGCTATTGCAATCTGTTTACCATCGGGTGAAGGTGCCGGATCCGTAACGCCGTGAGCTAAAATTGGCAATTCGTGCTGTTCTAAGTATACATGATGACCAAAGTCATCTAGCTTAGAGTAATGATTAGTCCATTGTGCGAGCGAGTTTGTTGATGTCATTAGTGCTGACAAAAGTGATAAACTTATAATCACATTTTTTGCATTTATCATTAACAATCCTTCCTTTAGATTTAACAGATTATAGACTTTCGATAAACCGTTGTAGGCGTTGAAGAACGCATGCGCAGAGAAAACGGTGAGGATATGGACAAATCGAATCCCTAATAAAGAATATTGACCACACACAACGACTCGACGAGTCCTATTTAGCCGACGGCGTAATCCTTACCCTTCCCGGTTTTTTGCGTTTGACTGTTCCTAATAGTCCTTTAAACACAAACTTAAAGAACCGACCGAAGTCATCGCCAATAATATATAAGCTAGGCACCAGTATAAGCGTAACTAAGGTTGCATACATTACTGCAAATCCTAGCCCAACCGCCATCGGAATAACAAAACCTGCTTGCAGGCTGGTTTCAAACATTATAGGTAGTACGCCGACGAAGGTAGTAATTGAGGTAAGCGTAATAGCCCTGAAACGCGCACAACCGGCCTCAATAACAGCTTCTTTTATAGTGTAACCTTCTTTACGCCGAGTATTTACATAATCAGTCATCACCAAGGAGTCGTTAACTACCACACCTGCAGCAGCGATCAATCCAAAGAAGGAAAATAAACTTAAATCGAGCCCAAATAAGGCATGGCCCCAAATTGCACCGGTAAAACTAAACGGAATAACCGACATAATAATGAGCGGTTGCGCATAGCTTTTTAAAGGGATAGCAAGCAACAAATATACAAATGCCAAGCCGGTAACAAAAAAGGAAATTTGTTCAAGATTCTGGGTTTGCTGCTCTTCAATTTTTCCGCCTAGCTCCGTCTTGATACTCGGGAAGGCTTGTTGCATATCAGGAAGTAAGTCTTCTTTAATGCTCTCGACGACTTCGCTAGGCTCAATAACTTCTTCATCGATAGAACCCCAAACATAGACGCTTCTAAAGCCACCTTCACGACGAATATAGCTGATACCAGGCGCTTCGCTCAACTCGACAACATCACCCAACATTACTTCTTCACCCGAGGGCGTTCTTATTACCGTATATTTTAAGTCAGCAAAGCGTTCTCTAGTGAGTTTAGGGTAACGCACCATCACTCGCACTTCTTCACCATTACGCAGAATTCGTTGTGCTTCTCCGCCATAGAAACTTGCACCTACTTGGCTGGCAATTGTGGCTAAATCTAAACCTAAATCGTAAGCGACTGACTTAAGTGACATCTGCACTTCTTTGCTGTCCGGATCAATAGTTGAGCTAACATCAAAGACACCCTTTTGGCCTTGCAATTTGTCAATCAGGTAGCGGCCTGCTTGATTTAATGTGGCTATATCAGAGCCATATATTAAATATCCGAATTCGCCGTCGTCACCGCCACCATTCAAATTATCTTGAATAGTAAATGACTTCATACCTGAAATTTCAGGAATACGTTCGCGCCATCTGCGGGCTAACTCAAAGGTATTAAAGTGACGCAGCTCTTCATCCACTAATGGCATCATTATGCGCCCTTCACTACGGCCTCTGTTCATCACCATAATGTCGCGTACCATTGGGCTACCAAACTCTTTTATTATTTCGTTCTCAACATCTAGGATAATGCGTTCTATGGTTTGTAGCGCCTGAATGGTTTCTATGTCAGAAATGGTTTCACTCATTTCTATTGAAATACTTGGGAAATCATGAGGTACGCTAGGTTCGGGCACTACGCGCACAATATTTGTAGTCACCAACTGTATAGAAATGGCCAACATAAGAATGAAGAACAATAATGTAAACCACCGATTTTTTGTGCAAAATATAACAAAGTTTTTGTACGGGCCATTTACAAAACCAAAAAATCGTTTATTAAATTTGGTACGCCAGCTATTTTCTGGTAATGGTTTAAAAGTGGAGGATGCAATGTGGGCAGGCAGTATAAGCTTCGACTCAATTAAGGAAAACGTTAAACATAAAATAACGACGGCTGAAATATTAAAGAAAAAGTCGGCAGAGGGACCTGCGCTAAACAGCACGGGCACAAACACAGCCATGGTGGTTAACACCCCAAAGGTAGCCGGCGTAGCAACGCGCTTAGCACCCATAATAACGTTATGCACACTATTACCTTTATTTTCAATTTCAGTATAGGCGCTTTCACCTATAACAATGGCATCGTCCACCACTATCCCTAGTACCATAATGAAGGCGAAAAGAGATAAAATATTGATGGTCACGCCGACCAAAGGCATCAGTGCCATCGCGCCTAAAAAGCAAACTGGTAAACCAATCATCACCCAAAAGGCTAGTTTAAAGCGTAAGAAAATCGCCAGCATAATGAAAACTAAAATAGCCCCTTGGGTTAAGTTGTTCAGCATCATGTCTAGACGACCTTTAAGATAATAAGTAAAATCTACAACCGTTTCGATTCGCACAGCGTTCGGTAAGGTTTTATTGCGCTCTTCAATGTAAGCTTTGACCGAATCCGATACTGGAATAATGTTTTGCCCGCGCGTTGCATTCACTGCAATAGACATAGCGTTCATGCCATTAAATTTGAAATAGCGTTCGCCCTCTTCAAATCCATCATAAATAGTAGCAACATCTCTAAGCAGCACTCGCGAGCCACCCACTCCCAATTTAACTGGGATATCCGCGAACTCTTCGCCATTATAAAATTGGTTTTCAACTCGTATCGCAATAGTACCCGAGTCGGTTTTTATTTGACCCGCTGAATAATTTGCTGAGTACTTGCGTATTGCTTGAGTGATGTCGCCAATGGTTAAATCATACTTGCGCAGCATTTCAGGTTGGATTTCTACAGCAATTTCATCATTAGGAGCGCTTGCACTCGCTAGTTGCACATTTGATAAAGCCAGTAACTCATCTTCAATTTGTTTCGCTATGGGTTTTAAATCGGTAAGCGGAATATCACCTACTAGCGATAATTCCATAACAGGCTGTTCAAATTGCACCTGTGAAACGGTAATAGGCTCCATGGCGGCTGGGAATGTGGCAATACCGTCAATTCTAGCTTTTATTTTGTTGAGTACATCGGGTAAATTCTCATCCACCTGAATTTCCATGGTTACTCGACCACCGCCACGAAACGAGCGGCCTATACTTTTTTTAATTTCAGGTAGGTCTTTTGTTGCTTCTTCAATTTTGATTGTTATAGATTCTTCTATTTCTTGTGGAGAAGCCCCTGGATAACTTATTACCGCATTAATATAATTTATTTCAATACTTGGAAACATTTGTTTTTGAATGGTGAAATAACTAAATGTTCCTAATAAAATAATCATGAACATCAATAAGTTGGATGCCACAGGATTACGCGCGAAGTAGCCAATTATGCCACCACCACTTATTGAGTAATCAGCTTCAGGTAACTGCGATTCTGAATTCATTATATATCGCTCCTTATTGTGCTGATATGTTAGATTTTGACGAGCTCGGTAGTGTGTTATCAACGGTCGTAACGTCGGATGTTAATGCGTCAGATTCCCCAAGTATTTTCACTTGCATACCATTTTGCGGGTATTCAGGTAAGTTTTTCACTAAGCGGTCAAGCTCGTTTATACCACTGCTAATGAAGAAAAAAGTACCTTCTTCGCGCACAACCTCTACATCATGAGATTCAAGTAAATTGTCGTTATCTACCAGCCATACTTTACGCTTATTGACTAATGACTGAGGCAGTTTGAATACATTTTTGAGTTCTTTACCAGCAAATTTCACTTCTACAAACGTACCAAACTTAATGCTAGGTAAATTGTTTTCTATCCCGTAAGGGTCCTCTACGCGAACCACCAGATGTTGCATTCGAGTATTCTGATCAACTACCCCTATGTTTCTATGTACCATACCCTCACGAACTGTTTTTGTTCTTCCTTGGGTACTTATACTGGCAGTAATGTTTTGTAAGCTATCTAGCAAAAAATCACTGTCAAATCCGGCTATTGGGATAATAATCTCGGCTGTCTCTATATTATTTATGTGAGCAACTTTAGTCCCCACACTTACAAACTGTCCAGTGCCTACGTTTCTCGATATGACTAATGCATCGTATGGGGCTCGCACTTGCGTTTTTGCTAAGTTGGTATTTGCGATTCGAAGCGAGGCCTCAGCCGATTTTAACTGGGCTTGTGCACTTATAACTTGAGGTTTGCGCAAGTAGAGATCGCTTACTTGGCTTTCGGGTAAATTACGGGCTTCACGTTTAGCGACCTGTTGACGGGCGAGTTCCTCGATTAATGTGGCTTGCGCAAGGAAAATTTGCGCTTCGGCTTGTAATACGGCGGCTTCATAGGTGTCGGCCTGTATAGTAAACAAAACGTCGTCGCGCTTAACCACGCCACCTGCCACAAAGTTTTTATTCCAACTAAGCACTTCGCCGCTTACTTGTGCTGAAAGTTCGGTACTTTCAAGGGGTATTAATTCACCAAAACTGGTTATTTCAACTTGATGATCAATCGCCACTAAAGACTCTACGCTGATAATCGGACGACCATCTACTGGTTTCTTTTCCGCAGTTTCTTCAGCTACTGCGTGTATTAATCCCATAACACCAAAACCGACAACCAACATAGCGATAAGTATTAGAATTTTAATCAACACTGATTTCATTTTATTCGTTTCCTTTAGTTGCGCACGCGCACAAGCGCTTAGCTGCGCAATTAAAATTATGTAAACTATCGTCAAGTGTACGCGCAATGTATGTCTAATATATGTGCCAAATGTAACTAAATATTATGTATACATACGTAACGGCTGATTCATACGAAAAAGGCGTAGATAATGTCTACGCCTTTGAATTAAATTTGCTTAATCTGCGCTGGTTGATTAACACCTTCATGCAGATTTGGGTAAGGATTATTTTTAGATTTTTTGCTGTTATCGGCTGTTATGCTAACCTTTCATGCCAAAAAGGATAGCCAAAATGGTTATGCATTTCCTTTTCATGACTCTGCTTATGGTGTCTTTGAGCATATGTTAGGCATTGATGAAAGTCCGATTTTTGCCGAGCCTGAGCGGCGTTATCCACTGATTATTCTTGCCCATGGCGCTGCCGCACATGGTATTTATGAAGTTGAACACGCGCATAAGCTTGCCAGCCATGGTTATATAGTCGCCGTTATTTTTTATGGGGATGAACGCAGTATTAATACTGCTAACCCTTACGAGTACGCTGGTTTTCTTAGACCTTTAATTACCCAGGCGGTGCTAGACTCCATCTTACAAAGTGATACTTTCAGCTCTCATGTAGACGTCGATAATATCGGGATCTCTGGCCATAGTTTTGGGGGTTTTACTGCACTGGCGATATCAGGAGCAAAAATTCAGGACCAGGCGAATTCAGTCAGTGACCCACGGATAAAGGAAGGTACGCCAAGGTAGCCATGACTGCAGTTGGGACTAATTCAAAAGAACAGAAAGCCCCGTAAATTTTGTTGGATATATTTGCAGCGTCCAATATGAAAATTTAAAACATGAGAATCATCAACTGGCAGTCAATAGCTATACAATCCTTTGCTCATCTTTACAAACACATCTAATCATCGAAAATATTTTCATATTGTAAAACACAAGCTTTATGAGCAATATATTTGTACAATATTATTGTATAATATAGTTTAAATTAATAACTTAAAGCAACATATATGGTCCCATCTAATGCTCGAAAATACTTTTAATTTCAAAAAACAAGTTTTATATGTAAAATATATTGTACAATATATTTATATTATATAAATAAACCAATAAACTAACACAAATATTTACTGTTTGTTTTTTTGGTTAACGTATAGCAATTTTTAGCATGGTGTGTTGGCACTGAGATCTGTGATTGCTTGGTTTCAGCCACGTAAATAGCCTCCTTAATTTGCCAATTTTCAACATCAGGTAAGTGAATATTAATAACATCGCAGCGAATGGAGTAACAAGCACATAAAGGACAATCTAGACCACCAATAGTGATACATAACTGACATTATGAAACATACAAAGCAATTCCTTTTTATCTGCCTATCGTTTGCTGTGCTAAGTGTACAAGCGGCTCTTCCGCCTCAATTAGAGGCCCCCCTAGATAACCTGACAATTTATTCCGGCGCAGCCATAACAATGGGAGCGATCTCAAACGTGAGTGGTAATATTCAGGCAGAAGCCGCCGCGACGCTATGCTCAGGTTCAAACGTCAGTGCTAGTAATCAGGTAGTAGCTGGTACTGCGCACTGCGGAGGTTCAATCGTCAGTGGCTATATTGTGTCTGGAGGCGCCGTCGTGCTCGGCGAGTATACACATGTGGGTGACTATATTGTGGCCCGAGAGGATGGAACGATTGGAGCTGACTCAACGATAGTTGGTAATCTTACAATCGGAGTCTCCGCAACCCTTGGTGCGACTACCATTGACGGCGATATTATGGTTGGCGGCGACCTTACCGCCGGCACTACGATAGTCATCGGCGCAAAGGCTGTGGTAGCAGGTAATGCGAGAGCCGGAACAAGTGTCACGCTTGCCGAAGGCGCAACAGTCGTTGGCAGTATTATAGAAAACAGTAAGCAGGAGTTTGAGAACGACCGTAAAGAACCCATAGATGATCAGAGTCCACAACTTTTGCAGTTACAAGCAGACCTTGCCGCGATGGAAGCACCTACAGCGAATCAACTTCCTGCGACGATAACCGAGAACACAACGTTCAAAAAAGGCATCTATCACACTACCGATATTACAACGAGTGTTGGCATAACTATTACGTTTGATGGCGAAGGTGAAGACGGCCATTGGCTTATCAACAGCGATAGCTTCATTGCCTTTGGTGCAAACACAAAAATGGTATTGAAAGATGTAACCCCTAACAGCACGATTACGTGGAATGCAGGCAGCTATGCTAACTCAGGTGAAGGTGCGGAACTGCTCGGTACTTTTTTTGCGGGTTCCTATATTAGCACTGGCCAAAACACGATATTAAAGGGCATTGGCGATGCTTGTGGCGGCATGTTTACTTCCGCCGGGGCAGTCACATTAGGTGTACGCAACATAATTGGAACGACTGGTTGCAAAGTGCAACCGCCGACCGTTCACCATTACGAAATTGTTCATGATGGCCAAGGCCTAACATGTGAACCTGAGTCGGTGGAGATCAGAGCTTGCGCCGATGCTAGTTGTTCCGCTTTAAACACACAGCCTATTACGCTTGATTTTCTTACTGACGATGAACTCATCAGCTCTGAAACCTTTACCGGAAGTACCACTGCAAGTTTTAGTAATACCGTTGTCGAAACCCTAACCTTTTCCCTAGCTAATACCTCAATTACAGCGACTAACCCTTTAGTGTGTGACGACAGTAGCGGTAATTCTTGTAATATGGGCTTTACCAATGCTGGTTTACGATTTCTCTCTGGTGCTGGTAATAGCACTACCTTACCTAATCAAACAGCCGGATCCTCATTTTCCGACACTTTAAAAGTTCAGGCAGTGGAAGATACTGATGGTGTTTGTACTGCTTTATTTAGTGGCAGTAATAATGTGTATTTATCTCAGGAAAATGTCGAACCAGGTGGCACCAGTGGTCTCAGTTTTGCTAGTGATGGTGCTACTATAGCCAAGCATTCAGGGAGCACCAATATCACACTAAGCTTTGATGCAGACAGCATTGCGGTTATACCAACCCCGGTATATCACGATGCGGGGAAAATTCGTTTACATGCCAGTTATGCTGCGGACGGGGTGATATTATCTGGCAGTAGTAATTCGTTTTGGGTAAGTCCAGCCGAGCTTGTAATTATTGCAAAATCAGGGCTAACAAACTTAAGTGGTGCCACAGTGACCGCAACTTCTACTCATGAAGCGGGTAATAATTTTAATTTAAGCGTCACTGCATTAAATAGTCTTGGGGTGATTACCCCGAACTATTCACAGGGACAAATACAATTAATGCTTACTCGAACTGGCCCTACATTAACCGATAGTGTCGACGGTAATCTGAGCTATGGCGCAGCAAGTACGCTAGCAAGTAGTGCCAGTCCTGTATTCCAAAACGTAAATCTTACTCATTTTTCCTCGGGAGTATCTATTTATACCGCAGCGCAATATTCAGAAGTAGGTTTGCTCGACCTAGATGTTCAAGACAGTAATTATGGTGACGCCAATATTATTATCTCGGCTGTGGCAATTAACATTGGGCGCTTTATCCCTGATCACTTTACGCAAACTGTAGCGGATGATGGTTTTTTTCTTGCAAAATGTAATACCGCAATAACATTTGCAGCCTATAACGGACAAAAAGACGAAGCCACAAACAGTGTTGGCGCAATTTCATATTTAACCAATCCCGTATTGGTAATTACAGCCTTTAATAAACAAGGTAATATCACCCAAAACTACCATCAAGATAGTCAAGGTAGTGTTAATGATTACATGAAACTCAGCAGTGCCGATATTATTGTGTTTACCCCTACGTTAGACCAAGTAGCTATGGGAATTGACAGCAATAAACTACCGTTAACTGCCAACATGAATACTGGAACCTTGAGTGAAAATAATTTGACCTCTTTGTCTAGTGGTGGAGCATTACCCAAAGGAGTTCTGCACTATCAATTGTCAGATAGTGATAATTTCTTCTATAACCGTTCTGCTAACGCATTAGTCGCCCCATTTACGTCGGATATCAATTTTTCTATCGCGACTATTATAGATGCTGACAACGTAGGCGTAACCACGACTGTTGATGCATCACCAACAGGTGTTGAAATTCGCTTTGGGCGCCTACTGTTGAAAAACAGCTTTGGACCTGAAACCGCCAATTTCCCGCAACCGATGCAAATTGAATATTTTAATGGTTCGGAATTTAGTGCATCTGCGGATAACAACTGCGCTAGTTACGATGCTGGTAGATTTTCACTTACTAATATTAGTCTAGATCCGGTCCTGACCAATTTACTCGGAGGAACTGGATATTTCCTTACCGGCAAAACCCAGGAAATTGAATTGCAAGCTCCAGGGGCTGGAAATCAAGGGCAACTTCTTGTTTCGTATGATACCTATGATTGGTTTAAATATGATTGGGACAATGACAATATGCATGATGACAGTCCTTCAGCAATTGCCACGTTTGGTATTTTCCGTGGAAACGATCGAATGGGCTATTCGCGAGAAGTTTTTTATAGGTGATAGCCAAACTATTATCGTGGACAAAACTCAAAAACCTTAATAAACAAATAAAATCTTAGCTAACTCACAGGGCAACGGATAATTACACCAATACATTACTCAATTGCCACCTCAGAACAGAGAACTCTCAATGTATTCTGTTCTATAGAAAGTTAAAGTGTTCATTGTTCATTTGCATCAGTGACTTTGTCGAAGACACAGCTGATTGTTTATGAGCAGATGCTCTTGGAAGTAAACGATCAAAATAAAACTCTGCAGTTTGAATTTTTGATTTATAGAAATCATCTGATTCTTCGCCGTGGCCACTCTCAAGTAATGCCGCTGATTTCTCAGCTTGTAAAGCCCAAAAATAACCCATCATCACATAACCAGAGTACATTAAATAATCAACTGAAGCCGACCCAACCAACTCTCTATCTTTGGCTGCGCGCAACATAATACGCATTGTCATGACGTTCCACTCAACTGCACGTTTGCACAAAGTGCGAGCCATACTGCCAACCGGACCACGTGAAAATAAGTGCGGCTTAGCGAATGAAAAAATCACTTTGCTAAAGTCACGAATTGATTTCCCTTTGTTTGCCATCAGAACTTTACGCCCTAACAAATCTAAGCTTTGTATACCTGTGGTGCCCTCGTAGAGAGTGGCTATTCTAGCGTCACGAGCGATTTGCTCCATTCCATGCTCATGGATATAACCATGTCCACCAAAAACTTGCATACCTAAGTTTGCAGACTCTAATCCTAATTCAGTAATAAAGCCCTTCAGGATTGGCGTATAAAAGCCCAACTCATCATCGTAGGCCTGTTGTTTCTTATCATCACCAGCAACCGTCGCATTAAACATTTTATCAGCAATTTTCGCAGCATGAAAAATCATCGCTCTGCCACCTTCAGCAATAGCACGTTGAGTTAGTAACATACGACGAACGTCAGGATGCCAGATAATTGCATCGGCGACAGAATCAGGTTGTTTCTTGCCAGATAAAGCACGCATAGATTGGCGGTCTTTGGCATAAGCAAGTGCCCCCTGAAATGCGGCTTCAGCATGGCAAACCCCTTGCAGAGCTGTGCCGATTCGAGCTGTGTTCATAAAAGTGAACATCGCTTCTAAACCTTCATTCTCTTTGCCGAGCAAATATCCAGTAGCGCCATCAAAATTTAATACCGCTGTTGATGAAGCACGAATGCCCATCTTGTGTTCTATTGAACCACAACTAACCGAATTCCGTTCTGTTAACCCACCATCATTGTTAATATTCACCTTTGGAACGATGAATAGTGAAATTCCCCTTGTTCCTTTAGGTGCGCCAGGAATACGAGCTAAAACAATATGGATAATATTTTCCGTTAAATCATGTTCACCCGCTGAAATAAATATTTTGGTGCCAGTCAAGCGGTAACTTCCATCTTCTTCGTTTAGTTCGGCTTTTGTTTTTACCTGTGCGAGATCTGTTCCACATTGTGGTTCAGTAAGACACATGGTGCCACTCCATTCTCCACTCACAAGCGGTCTCATGAATTGGTTTTTCTGTAGGTCAGACCCATATTCTAATATGGTATTGATGCAACCCATGCTTAGTCCTGGGTACATTGAGAAAGACCAGTTTGCACTACCCGTGATTTCTGCTTTTATTAGATTGATCGACGTGGGTAAATTCTGACCTCCATACTCTTCAGGGAAAGATATACCTTGCCATCCACCAGCCATATATTGCTTATAAGCTTCTTTAAAACCTGTCGGGGTAGTCACCTCGCCCGCATTGAAATGACAGCCTTCTTTGTCACCCGATAAACTTAGTGGTGCCAACACTTCTTCACTTAAGGTTGCGATACCATCGAGTATAGCGTCAACCATTTCAGGGGTAGCATCTGCCCCATTTGCTAACGATTCATAATGAGGAAAATAGCCTAATACATCTCGCATTAAAAATTTAATATCTCTCAAAGGTGCTTTATATATTGGCATACTATTTTACCTTTCTATGTTCGTTTGCTTACAGACTATAAAGTGATTATAGTTGATCAATTTGTAAATAAGGGGTTAAATACCATCAACCATGGTGTCAAATACCATCAATCTACTATTATTATTGAATCTAAAAATGCATTCAGTCTATATAAAAGCATTAATTAAAGTGTTGGAAGCACGAAAGCTAGACGTAAGTTACTTCTCTGATAACTCGGGTATTAAGGAAGTTGATCTAGATAAAACCGTAAGTTTGACGGCTCAACAACTCGATACAATCTCAACCAATGCGATTGAAATGACCAACGATCGCCAACTTGGTTTATTGGTTGGCTCGAGCATGGATATTTCATCCCAGGGAATTTTTGGATACGCAATCATTACCAGTGCGACTATCGGTGATGCACTAAAGTTGATGGTGCGATATAACAAAGCGTTACTGCCAAGTTTGGATGTAAAAATGTTGTCACGACAAAGTCGCGTTGAAGTACTAATTAAAGCACCTCATTTACCCGATGATTTAGAACGCTTCTATATTGAGCTCCTTTACGCTGCAATCATGCGAAGCGGAAATACGTTAATTCCGAAAGGCCGAACATCAGTGCAAGTAGAATTTGATTATGAGGCCCCATACGACAAAGCACCGTACCAAAAATTATTTGGTTCCAAAGTGAAGTTTAATAGTAATAGGAGTGTATTGAGTTTTGATGAAGCAGGTCTAGATCTGAGTATTGTGACTGCTAACCCAGTTGCCCGAGATATTTTTCGAAGAGAGTGCGACAGATTACTATCCAGAGGTACTCATAGAGGAATGATAAGCGAGCGAGTACAAGAAGTTCTTCTGCGGTCAGGCACAGAATTCCCAACGAGTATGCATGTTGCAAATCAATTACATATGAGCGAAAGCACACTTCAGCGTCGCTTAGCTAAAGAGGGTTATAAGTTCCAACAGTTACTCGACCAAGTTAGGAATAAATTAGCACACGAATATTTAACGGGTACCCAGCTAACCATTAATGAAATAGCCGCACTACTGGGTTTTAGTGATGCCGCAAACTTTCGACGATCTTTCAAACGCTGGTCGAAGAAAACGCCAACTGAGGTTCGAAATGAAGTGTTGTTGGCAATGTAATAATGCCAGTGACTAAGAAGGCTGGACAATGTCTGCTAATTAGGTAAAGTTTGAGGGACCAATGCAATTACCAAATAAGGAAATTAATGTACACATTTACTAAAAGAATGCTAACCATGCTGAGTACCATTGCTTTGACCGCAGGCGTATTTGCAAGCGATTTAAGCAATGATCAACAGTTAGCTCGAGATATCTACAAAGAAGCAGTCGAGACCGCAACATCAGTTGATCAACCCGGTTCGACTATTGTATTAGCCAATAAATTTATGGGACACCTCAAAGCCGCAGGCTTTGCTGACGAAGATATCACCATCTTAGAAATGGATGGGTTAGGTGGCTTAGTAGTGCGTTATCGTGGTAATGACACTTCTAAAAAAGGCATAGGTTTTTTAGGTCATATGGATGTTGTGACAGCTTATAAAAAAGACTGGGTCTTAGATCCCTTTACACTAACAGAAAAAGACGGCTATTTTATGGGCCGCGGGGTGGCTGATAACAAGGCTGGTGTGGTGGGAATTCTCGCAACTTTCATTAAACTAAAAAAGCAAGGTTATGTGCCTAATCGTGATCTTTATATTGTGTTTACCGGTGACGAAGAGACAGGAATGACCACAACCATTGCACTAGCGAAGGCCGCAGCAAAAGCAAAAGACTATGCTGATCTACTAAATATTGAATTTGCTTTTAACGGTGATGCTGGTGGCGGCATGCTGACACCAGATAACAAACCTATTCAATATGGTATTCAGGCTGCTGAAAAAACATATCATACACTTAATCTGACGGTAAAAAATTCAGGGGGTCATAGTAGCCGACCGCGCCAAGACAATGCTATTTACCAATTAATGGATGCACTTAAGAAAATCCAAAACTATGAGTTTCCCGTGATGGTAAATGAGGTCACAGCAGGATTTTTAACTGCCATGGCAGACAAAGAAACGCCCGAAAATTCAGCCGCTTTGCACAACATAGTAAAAAATACTAACGACACGGCGGCCGCCGCTCAACTATCAAAGTCAGTACTTTTTAATGCCACACTGCGCACCACATGCGTTGCAACTATGCTAGAGGCAGGGCATGCAGAGAATGCTTTACCACAATCGGCAACTGCCACGGTGAATTGTCGTATTATGCCAGGGACAACTCCCCAAGCAGTTGAACAAACGCTAGCTGATATTATTGGCGATAAGGAAGTGGTTATCACAGCCCTTGCTGAATCAACCTATGCAGACGCATCACCACTCAAGCCAATTGTCATGGATGCGGTTAAATATGCTATTTCGAAGCATTATGGTGATGTCACCATCGTCCCTAATATGTCGACGGGAGGTACCGACGGTAAGGAATTTCGAGCACTTGGTATTCCTGTTTATGGGGTAAGCGGTATGTTTAGCGTGTCGGGTGAATCAAATGCTCACGGCTTAAATGAAAAAGTACAAGTACAGAGCTTTTATCGTTCCCTTGATCACTGGGAACGATTAATAAAACACGCCACCGGTGGTGTTAAATAATAAATGGCAAGGTCATGCAAAAACGGTCAGACCGTTTTTGTATGACCGGTGTTGGTAAATTTCAACACACCGTCATTAATAGGCTCTTTTAGCAGTACCTTTTTTTCAAACAGATAGTCTTGCGTAATACGCCATGGCATTGTTGTGCTTTGACGAGGCAATATGTCACTGGCTCTTTGCACGTAACCCGAAGAAAAGTCGAACAGAGCTTCTTCCTCAAGTGCTTCAGGATCATCTAGTTGTGGATTAGCGATGGTAAGATTGTGTTGCTGCATATGAGAGAGTAACCGGCACACATAATGAGAAACAATATCTGCTTTTAATGTCCAAGATGCATTTAAGTAACCGAATACAATCGCCATGTTTGGCACATTGGAAAACATACACCCCTTATAATAAAAATGTTCAGCAAAGTTTGTTTCAACGCCATCGATAGTAAAGGCAACCTTACCTGCCATAGCCAGCTTTAAACCCGTTGCGGTGACGATAATATCGGCTTCTATGTGTTTATCAGAGGTCAGTTGAATACCTGTTTTGGTAAAATGCTTAATGTGACCGGTTTCAATACTCGCTTTTCCTTCGCGCATTGCAGTGAACATGTCTCCGTCAGGAACTAAACAAAGTCTTTGCTCCCAAGGATTATACGGTGGCGTAAAGTCAGTTGAATTAGGCTCACCGCCTAACGCTTTGCGAACATCTTTCATCAATTTTTTAATTACCTTTTCAGGCTTACTGAGAGAATATTTATACAGGAAATGTTGAAACCAAACATTGCGTTTACGGATAATATTATAAGCCCATTGACTAGGCATAATTTTACCTAAACCATTGGCAACCTTATCCTCAGAAGGACGCACTGCATACCACGTCGGCGTTCGCTGTAGCATTGTGACATGCTCTGCGGTTTTGGCCATCGCTGGTAGAAGCGTGACCGCCGTGGCGCCAGAGCCTATTACTACTACTTTTTTGTTTGCATAATCTACATCTTGAGGCCAAAATTGGGGATTAATAATTTTGCCTAAAAACTCCTGTCTCCCCTCAAAAACAGCTTCATGAGCTTGATCATAATCATAATATCCAGTACCCATAAACAAAAAACGCCCACGTTTCTTATGTTGCTTACCCGATTTATCAGTAACGTTGAGGGTCCACACAGCCTCCTCGCTAGACCAACTGGCAGAAAGAATTCTTTGACCAAAACTAATGTGTTTGTGCAGCTTATACTTTTCAACAATAGCGCTGATGTAGGCAAGAATCGATGGGCCATCGGCTATTGCTTTTTTTTCTGTCCACGGTTCAAAGTCAAAACCGAGTGTGTGCATATCGCTGTCAGAGCGCACACCGGGATAATTAAATAAACTCCAAGTTCCACCGATATCATCGCGCTGCTCTAGCATGCTAAATGAAAGTTCAGGACACTGGCGCTTGAGATGCACGCCCATACCAATTCCAGAAATACCAGCTCCGGCAATCAGCACATCCACAATTTGTTCAGTCATACGTCACTCTCCATGCTATATATCTTTTATCAAATATCTTCTATTAAGCGGTAACTGTTATACCTAAAATAACTGGCTGCCTTAATTAATCTTATTCGGTCTCCTTAGCAAAGTGCTTAGCTATTTCTGCATTTAAAGAAGGCATTTGATTCTAATGTCATCACGGTCACGTCATGCTGATTTACAATCTCATAATTCACACAAATTAAACCAACACCTGGTTTACTTTCTGACAATCTACACTGATTCACACAACTTTTGACACTTAGAATATACCCCGGATAAACAGGTTTTAACCACTTGAGATTATTGATCCCAGGCGAGCCGAGTGAGCCATGCTCTTCCGGGAAATTATCAACCAACATGCGCATAAACATCGCCGCAGTATGCCAGCCACTCGCACATAATCCGCCAAATAGAGAATGTTTGGCGGCCTCATCGTCTAAATGAAAGAACTGCGGATCATATTTTCCAGCAAACTCTTTTACTTCACTTTGTGTTACCTGATACGCGCCAAACTGAGATGTTTGACCCGGTTGATAATCTTCAAAATACATATATTTTCCTATAATTTAACGAGATAAAACTCATTCACTCTTAATTAACCGCGCCTTCTGCTCGCATCACCGGATACCCCAGATTCATCCACCCGAAAATTCCCTCGTAAAGCACAGCAGATTTATCGTAGCCCATTTCTCGTAGTTGTTTAACAACATGCTCGGTTGCCGCTCTTGGGCATGAACAGTAACCTACAATCTGCACATCTTTAGGTAAATCTTTTACCTTGTCAGCTAAATCGGTGTAATAAGGAAACGGAATTGCACCTTCTATATGTGCCCTTTGCCAAACTGATGGCACTCTTGTATCTAGTAGTATCATTTTCTTTTTGCTTTGAAGCGCTTTAAAGAGATCAACGGATGACACATACATATTTTCGGCTAGCGTAAAATCAGGATCTTCGTTGTCTGGATTGAGAATGTATTGGTCCGGGGTGGGTAAGTCGTTTAACACTGTCTTTTCAGCTTTCCAACCACTCGCTCTGCTGCGAATAAAGGCAGTTACATTGTCGATGTCAACTTCTGAGAGTAAATCGGCAAAAGACAGCATAGGAGTACCGTCTCTGCCTTTTTCTATGGTGTAACGAATAAACTCATCCTTGTTGTGAGCAAGGGCTGATTGATTACCTAACGCCGGCGCATTAATACCCTCACCGTTTACACCATGACAAGAAGCACAGTTTTCTTGATAGACAATAGCCCCCCTCGCAGCGTCTCCAGCCACCGAATTTTCGGAAAGTTTTACACGTTGTGCACCCGATTCCCAAAATAACCAATAGGTCAAATCCCATACTTCGTCGAGTGTCATTGGCCCCCCCACTTCATCGAGATAGCCAGCCATAGCAGTGCCTTGCCTTCCATATGAAATGGGTCTTAAAATAGAATGAGGCACTCCTGATTCAAAAAGGGTTTTAGAGCGTAGCGACGGAGCATGGTCATTTTTGTAACCTTCGCGATTTTCAGCATGGCACAATGAACAATATTTCTGGTAATTTGCAGACGCAAGCTCAGCTTGTTCAGCCGTCAGTTTTCTAGGTGGTTCTTGTTTTTCATAGATTTTTTCTGCAAACGTTATATTAGAAAACACAATGCAAAAAAGTACAGTAATAACTCGTTTATTAAAAATTGTCATCAGGCGAACCCTTTATAAAATACTTATTGATCAGAATCGAATCTACGTTTGCTGATATTAATTAGGTACTGTGAGTAACCAATGTTGACTCTTCAAAAACCAAAACCTAACCAGCGAGCAAGCAAGCATAAATCAAGAATAAACATTATCCTTGAGCTATACAATACACTGTACTTTTATTTTAAATAGATTCGCGATTTAAGAATGCGCGCACATTTTCTTGTTTTGGGGACGCTTCGATTGTCAAAACCCCTTGTTCTTTAGACGCTGTTTAGTTAATCGCGTTAGTATGAATGTAAACCGGATGGTTAAGAATTTTAGGCGTCTTTACTGCTGCCGCCTGATAAGCGGATTTGCGTACATTGTTAACAACTTTTGTTGTTCGTCATAATTTAGAACGGCTAACCGTGAGTCTATATATCGCTTCGCTAGTTTGGAATCTATATCACGCTTTGGTGACTCATGTTGCTGCTCACCATTCAACAAACACAGCGCAATACTAGAAGTAGAGAAAGTTTCATAACCTGCCAAGATTTCTTTATCAATGAAAGCTGAAACCTCCTTTGCATTGCTAAATTGATTATCAACGAGTTTACCGAAATGCACATGTACTCTGCCTTTCTGCCCAGTTATGCCACTCACGATACTTTGCATGTCCTCGTTATCAGGTTTGTCGTAACCTCCCTCTTTTTCAGCTTGGCACAACTCTTTTGCTTTACTCACATCACATGGATCAAATTCGTAAGAAATAGAAACAGGTACAATTCTTAAGTTCGCAATATAGTCAGAAAAATCGATATCTTTAGGTTTGTTCAATGACAACATGGAAACGATAGCAGGGTTAGTTACATCAATACCATCTTTTGCCCGTCCCTCGCGCTGGGCAATCCAGAGGTGTTGATTGTCGCTTTTCAAGGAACAGTAAATGTATTCACTGAGTAACTTAGCTGCTGCTAATTTTTCCCTTAGCCCCTCTACCGAGCGTTGAACTACAAAACACTTATTCAAGCGCAAAATGTCAGCAACCCAACCTTTGCTCAATAAATTATCGCCAACCGCAATTCGAACCGTGTCTTGGCCATTTATGTGCAGCACCCAATTAACGAAGGCGGGGTCGAGTGCGATATCTCGATGATTACTAATAAACAAACAAGATGCAGACAAATCGAGAGTGTCGAGTCCTGTCACGGTTAATGCTTTTGTTGTTTTGCTTAGCATGCGTTGCATGTACGGCTCAATCATAACCTGGAAGTCACGTAGACTTGCTGTCGTTTGTATTTTTTTGCTAACAAAACGTTTAATAAAGTAAGCAAATATTGGCTTAGTAAACTGAGGCCATTTAGCAAAACGAAAAGCAACTAGAGTACTAATAAACTCATCGTTATTAACTAGTTGTTGCAGAACATGGGGTAAATCAGCATTGTCATATGGCCTGATTTCGTCAAATTTAGACGTCATATCTTAGTTTTCACCTTACTTATATCGCTTGAATATGCGGGTTACTGTAAAACCCGCCAATTAGCTTCTAATTGTTCGATTGTCGTACTCACAAAAAGCGAGTCATCACTGATAGTAATTGACCAACTTGACTTGCGTTCAACTTGTTTAGCTAAGGCCTGAATTTGATCCCACTGAAAAGCAAAAAATTGAACAGGTAAGGTTTCAAATTGGGCTTTACTTTGTTTCCACCAAACATCTGATTTTGTATTGAAACTATACACAAATGTATTTTTAGAAAGTCGACAAGCTTTCTTCATTCTATCAAAACTTGGCTCGCCAATATCAATCCAACTCAATAATTGATCATCTAATGTTTTTTGCCAAATATCAGGCTCGTCTACCGAGCTTAATCCTTTGGTGAAAGCTAATAAGTTTTCGTTATCATCAAAAGAATGAAGACAAAACACCAACACACGAACCACCATACGTTCTAGGGTTTCAGAAGGATGTTGTGCAACTGTCAAACTCAAGTTGGGATAGTGATGATTGTTTATATCAGCCAGCGTGATATTAAATTTATAAATTGTGGGTTTAAGAGCCATTGGATTTTCAGTTATTGAGTTAGGTTTTGGCATTATTGTAATTTAACAAAATTACATGTGAGGGCGCGTTTTAACACTTGTGATTCGGAGTGTACACTACATACAAATTATCTTTTTATAAGAATGCATGTAACGGTTAAGCAAGCGATTATCTAACTTTCCCTCAAATTATCTAAGTTGATGCTTATTTTTAAGTGTGAATTGGTAATTATTAACGGTCACTTTTTAGACCAACTCTTTGATGCCGCAGCTCTCGGCAGCAACCTAAAGCCGCAATAAGGGAATTCCTATCAGAGTATAATGAGCCAAAGATCATCATACGCTTAATCAAACTTGACTGACAGCAATAAGCGGACATTCAAAACCGCTGTTTAATATTGTTGCCTTTATAGACTGCGCTTGTGCAGCAAAACTTAAAATTGATGTTGCCAAAAAACTAATGCATGAACTTATCTTAAATTAACACTGTAATAATAGGTTGTCGGCGTAGCATTGCGCTATGCTGCGTTATTGACTATTCCACAGAGCATTACTTTAAATGTAAGCTGTCTATGGACCTTTTTTATTACATGGGTAGGAGCACTTGATGCACTGGCGTCGTTGGTTGGTAACTGTAGTATTTTGTTTTGCCGTGGTCGGCTTACTTGGCTTTGTTAAATTTAACCAAGTTATGGCTGCAATCGCCTTCGGAGAATCATTTCCAGAACCCAGTGAAACTGTAAAAATTGAAAGAATTGAAACCTCGACTTGGCAGCCTAGTTTGAAACTCATTGGCTCAGTTTTACCAACCCACAGCTTAGAAATTCGCAACGAACTAGAAGGTGTTGTGACCTATATTGGATTTGAGTCGGGCGGCAAAGTCGAAAAAGGCGCGGTATTATTAAGAATGCAAATTGACGACGAGTTAGCCCAACTCGATGCCATACACGCAGAAATAACGATTGCCGAACTTGATGTCAGCCGTTTTCAAAAGTTATTAGAACAACGCGCCTCAAGTCGCGATCAATACGACCGAGCTAAGGCGCAGTTAGCCGTTTCCAATGCCCGAAAAAGATCGCTCGAAGCCGTTATTGCCAAGAAAACGGTTATTGCTCCTTTTGCCGGTCAAGCCGGATTGCACCAACTCGAAACCGGTGCATTTTTATCTGCTAACACCATGACCACAAAGCTAGTTAGTGATTCAAATACGGTATGGGTCGATTTCAATATCCCGCAGACTTATGCAAACTTAAGCATAGGAACCGAAGTGACTGTCAGTTCCCACAGTTTGGGATTGTATGATGAAAAAGCCGTAGTTGTGGCGATTGACCAAGAAATATCAACACGCTCCAGAAACATAAAAGTACGCGCAGAACTCACCACAGACCAAATTAAGTTAAAACCAGGCACTATTGTATCGGTTTCATTGCCTGTTTATTCACAACAGCAAGTTGTACGACTTTCTAGTAAAGCAATTAGATACGACGCTTTTGGAACTTATGTTTTCAAATTGACAAAAGACGATAAAAACGATTGGCGCGCCTCTCGTCAGGTCGTTAATGTAATTTATAAACAAGATGAAATTAGCATTATTGATATTGCGTCGAGCAATGGCTTGAAATTAAACGATGTTATTGCCACTCAAGGTTCATTTAAATTGCGCGAAGGCATTTTAGTTTATACCGATGTACAGGACGAATAAGGGTTATGGATAATCAAAAACCTGATTTTGGCAATCCTAGCATCATGGACGTTTTTTGTAGGCGCCCTATTCTAGCCATCGTATTGTCACTTACTCTATGCCTAGTCGGTATAAGAGCTGCTATCGAATTACCTATTCTTCAATTTCCAAAAATTGAGAGTGCATCATTACAAATTGTTACACCCTACGTTGGTGCATCAGCCGAAGTGGTTCAGGGTTTTATTACACAACCTATTGAACGAGCAGCGGCGTCTGTTCCCGGTGTCGACTACATTGATTCAAACACAACACCCGGAGTCAGTACTGTAACGGTATGGTTGCGCCTTGGCGTTGACAGCACCCGGGCATTGGCTGAGCTTTCCTCAAGGCTCGATCAAATCCGTTTTGAGTTACCTACTGGCGCTGAAGACCCAGCCGTACAGGTTGTGAGAGCCGACAGGCCCTTTGCAGTTTTCTATTTAACGGTTAATTACGATGAAGAAACTGCAGGCATGTCGCGCTTGGAGGTTACCGATTATCTTTCTCGTCGAGTGGTGCCTAGTTTATCCACAATTCCCGGTGTACAGCGCGTTGGACTTGAGGGTGGGCGTTCTCCAGCAATGCGCATCTGGTTGAATGCAGAGAAAATGGCTGCGCTTGACGTTGCCGCAGATGATGTTTCTGAAGCACTGCGTGCAAATAATCTCGTGGCGACTTTAGGGCGCAGTGAAAACTCACAGCAACGCATAGGCTTGTTAACAGATACCTCATTAACTAGCGCCGAAGAATTCGAAAACCTTGTCATTCGCCAAGTAGATGGTGCTCAAGTACGTATTAAAGATATTGCCGAAGTAAAATTAGGTGAAGAAGAAGGCCAAGTCAGCTCGCGTTTGGACAAAGACACCGTTTTGTATATTTCAGTATGGCCATTGCCTGGAGCCAACGAAATCCAAATTGGCGATCGTTTATATGAAATGTTGGATAAGGTGAATTTAACCTTACCCCAAGGTTTAAGTATTACTGACGGCTATGACGGCACGCTTTATATGCGCAGTGCATTGCGAGAAATATTTATCACATTAGCCGAAACTGTCATTTTAGTTGGCGTGGTTGTGGTTGCCATGATGGGCTCTTTTAGAACAGCTTTAGTCCCTCTCATTACTATCCCCATTTCTATTTTAGGCGCGATTGCAGCCATGACATTAATGGGCTTTACGCTGAATCTACTCACTGTATTAGCCATTGTTTTGTCAGTGGGATTAGTGGTCGACGACGCGATTGTTGTGGTAGAGAACGTCGCCAGATACATGCGTCAGGGAATGACCAGAATGGAGGCTGCTCTGGCAAGTTCAAGACAATTACTCGCTCCCATTATCAGTATGACTATCACGCTAGCCGCTGTTTATGCCCCCATCGGATTATTATCCGGACTCACCGGTGCATTGTTTAAAGAGTTTGCTTTTACCTTAGCTATAGCCGTTTTAATATCCGGTTTTGTTGCGGTAACGCTCTCTCCTATTATGAGTGCTTATGCTTCACCAGAAGGTGGTGAAGAGGGTAAACTTACGCGCAGGGTAAATGGCTTCTTTGAACGCCTACAAATTGCCTATGGAAAGGTGCTTATCCGTACCAACGAATGTAGGGCGCAAGTGCTTACTATTGCTATATTCCTTTCTTTACTTACAGTTCCATTTTACTTATTCTCATTAAAGGAACTGGCGCCAACGGAGGATCAATCGAGTATTAATGTCATTATTGAGTCCTCACCTGAAGCCTCTTTGCAATACAGTATGAAGCAAATGGACAGTGTTGTAGACACCATGAAGGAACTTGAAGGCGCACAAACCATGTGGCAAATCGTGAATCCTCTTGGGGCGTTTAGTGGTGTTAACTTCGTTGATCAAAGCGAGCGAGAGCAGAGTGTTCAGGACATGTTTTGGAAAGCGTTTGCTTCTCTCTCTTCGGTGACAGGACTAAAAGCATTCCCAGTTTTAGATTCTGCCTTGCCGACATCAGGTAATTTTTCAGTTGAACTAGTCGTACTTAGTACTGATTCTTATGCAGACATGAAAGTGAATGCCGATAAAATGGTTCAAGCTGCTATTGCCAGTGAAAAGTTTCTTTTTGCCGACACCGATTTAAAAATCGATTTACCGCAAGCACGCTTTCTCTTGAATAGAGAACGCATTGCCGACTTAGGCATGGACTTGACCAGTGTTAGTCGCCAATTAGAGGTATTGTTGTCTGGTAATTTCGTTAATCGCTATAATCAAGATGGCCGCGCTTACCGCGTAATTCCTATGATTGACGATGCTGGAAGAGCAAATCCAGATGCCATACTTGATCTGCAAATTCGCACGCCGTCGGGTGATTTAATTCCTGTGCGCTCTATTGCAACCTTAGTAACCGAAACCGCACCGCGTATATTGAGTAAGTTCCAACAAAAAAACGCATTTAGAATTTATGGCGAAGTCATTCCTGGAACGACAAAAGAACAAGGCTTGCGCGCACTAGAAGATGCTGCCGCCCGGCTTCTACCAGTTGACTACAGTATTGATTATGCTGGTGAGTCTCGGCAAATACGTCTTGAAGGAAATACCCTTGAAGGTGTTTTGTTAGTTGCATTGGTATTTGTTTTTCTCGTACTTGCCGTGCAGTTTAATAGCTTCAGAGATCCGCTAGTGGTCTTGCTAGGTAGCGTTCCATTAGCTCTTTGTGGCGCAATGATGTTCGCATTTTTAGACTTCACAACCATCAATATATATTCTCAAGTCGGATTTATCACCTTGGTCGGTCTGATAGCTAAAAATGGCATCCTTATAGTGGAATTTGCTAATCATATGCAGAAAATGGGACATGCCAAATTAGAAGCAATACAACTGGCCGCTCAAACCAGACTTCGTCCGGTGTTGATGACAACAGCAGCCACTGTTCTGGGACATTTCCCATTGGTGTTGGTCACAGGCGCGGGAGCGGAAGCGAGAAACAGCATCGGCATTATACTAGTCGCTGGTATGTTAGTAGGCACCGTGTTTACTTTGTTAATGCTACCTAGCGTTTATATGGTTTTGGCATCTAATCATTCACCAGATGAATTGAATGACGATGAAAGCGGTAATCAAAGCACCAAAAAGTCGAATTCGATGGAGCGTCATGTAACTTAGCGAATGATGTAAAAGCCTAGAGCAAAATTGAAATAGCGCTAGGTCAATAAAAAGGTAAATTTAATGATCATTCTTTGTATTTTTTTTGTTTCAGATATATGCTTATGAAACACGATTTTTTAGTCACACTTCAACCCAATAAGAGAAGCCTATGCCTTTCAATAATGAGCTTACCGAAGAACTCAATCTTATCTTAAAATTTCCAAACAAAAGCTTGATGCAAGGACTTAAAGTGCACAACGACGCAGACCCAAGTAGGGTTGCTGCAGCGAAACGTTTATTTGAAAAAGGTATTGTTAGCCAGCCTGATGGTGGCTATTTAACTGACCTAGGGCATGATCTTGCTGAGCATGTCTCAGTAATACAATCGGCGCTTACGCATTCAAGATAGTTTTATAACAATTGGAGTATTAAAAAAGATATTTTATACCTTGTGTTTTGCTGATATTGTCCCAAACTCTATTATGAAGACACGAAAACGTAATCAAAACAAAGAGGAAAACCTATGAAAATGAATGTTTCAGGTCACCATTGCGATATCTCAGAGTCAGTTAGAGAAGATATTGAGCAAAAGTTCTCGAAAATAGCCAGTCATTTCCCTACCCTTATCGCCATAGACATCATCGTGACTAAAGAACACGGCGAGTATAGTGCCGAAGTTGCCACTAAATATGAAGGCACTAGCATTGCGGTCAAAGGCAAAGACGACGTCATGTATCCAGCCATAATTCAAGCCCGTAAAAAGTTGGATGCAGCACTTAAGCACCGCAAAGGTCAATTAAAAGGCGACTTACATCAAAAGCCAACGGTGACGACACCAGAAATTGCGCATGAAATCATCCAAGATATGGATTTAACCTAAGCCTTCCAATCGTTAGTAATAGCGCTCAAGTTAACGCTAAAAACTTGAGCGCAACACTAAAAGCAGCATTCACAATCAACCTCGATTTTTTTATCTCGCACATACAAAAGACAAAGGCATATGAACAAACTAACTAAGTGGATTGGTATTACAGTTATCACACTAGTGGCTTTAGGTGGTATCGGATGGTGGTCAATAAGTCCAGACTGGCGAGCGCTTTTATCCGATCCACCGCAAGACACTAACATTTTGTTTTGGTCGCCAAGTCAGCGTGATGTCGGTTTTAAAATGATGGACAAGTTACCCACATTGGTTAAATCAAGTCCAATAGTGGCCAGTGCAAACGCTAGAGCGTTACCCGAGGGCGAAAAATTAGTTTTTGACATCGACATGGACGCTTTTTTTGCTAAACAGCGTCTGGCCGGCGCATTAATTTTGCATAACGGAAGTATCCGCTATGAACGATATGGTCTTGGACACTCGCCAGAAAAACGCTGGACTAGCTTTTCAGTGGCAAAATCGCTGACCTCGAGTCTAGTTGGCATTGCTTTAAAAGATGGTTACATCAAGAGTCTTGACGATAATGTGTCTGATTATATCGACGGCCTCAAAGGCTCAGCTTATGACAATGTAACAATATTGCAGTTACTTACGATGACATCCGGTGTGCAGTGGGATGAAGACTATTCTGATCCGCAATCTGATGTAGCTAAATTCAATAATCATGTTGCGAATGACGGTTTACCCACCATAGTCAGCTACATGCGAAGCTTGCCCAGAGCATATCCTGCGGGAGAGCAATGGCAGTATTCCACGGGTGAGACTAACCTTATCGGCATTTTGGTAGGCGAGGCGACCGGTCGTTCTATTAGCCAATATCTTACTGAAAAAATCTGGCAGCCGTTTGGTATGGCAAATAAAGCAAGTTGGTTACTGGGCTCTGACGGCTTTGAAATCTCTGGTTGCTGTATTCAAGCAAGTTTGCGTGATTTTGCGCGATATGGTCTTTTTGTACTCGAGGGTGGCAAAATCAATGACAAACCAATTTTGCCCGAGGGTTGGTTTGAAACGGCGACCAGTAAACAAGCTGATATTGGGATTGATGGCAAAGGCTATGGTTATCAGTGGTGGACATTCGACGATGGCAGCTTTACTGCGCGGGGCATTTTCGGGCAAACTATTTTTATTGATCCCAAAAGGCAACTCGTCGTTGTATTCAATGGAAATTGGAATAACGCCCAAGAACCTGAGCTAAATCAACAACGTTTTGAATTTATAGACACCATACGGGCGATGATTGATCAACAAAGTTAGTCAGCATGACCACCCTATCTGAACTTAAAACAGGTAAACTCAATACCTGTTGGATAAAATACGAAGTTCTTTTATTCTTTCAATAATCAATAAGAAATAAGGCCTACAATGACCCAATCAACCACCCTAATCGACGGACTTTATTTTGGCGAAGCCCCTCGTTGGCATGATGGCCGCCTCTGGTATAGCGATTTTTATGACAAAGCAGTTAAGTCGGTTGATCTGCAAGGTGACACCAAATTGGAATTACAGTTGGACGAACAACCCTCGGGTCTTGGTTGGTTGCCGGATGGTCGCTTGCTCGTGGTGGGTATGCAATCGCTTACCTTAAAGCGACTTGAAAAAAGTGGCTTGGTTTTGCACGCTGATTTATCTGAATACTCAACGCATCTATGCAACGATATGGTAGTAGATAAACAAGGTAATGCTTATGTCGGCAACTTTGGCTTTAACCTTGACGAGGAAATGCAACACCGCGGTGTCGAGGGAGTGCTTGCTAATCACCCTAAAACCAATATCGTGCGCGTTACACCTAAGGGCGAGGTAAGTGTTGCAACGGGCGATATGAGTTTCCCCAATGGCTCCGTTATAACACCCGATGGCAAAACACTTATTGTCGCCGAAACCTTGGGCTTATGTTTAACCGCGTTCGATATTCTTGAAAATGGTGAACTAACAAACCGCAGAGTATGGGCTAACACTGGTGCGCGCGCACCCGATGGAATATGTATGAATGTCGATGGCAATATATGGATCGCCAACGCAGTAAGTAATGAATGTGTGCTTCTGTCTCAAGGAGGTGGGGTATTAGATGTAGTCAATACCAGTCAAAATTGCTATGCCTGCATGTTGGGCGCAGATGATGGTAAAACGTTGTTTATGCTTACCGCGCAGAGTTCACATGCTGCGATAGCCAGCGCCAGTAGAGCCGGGAAAATCGAAATGGCGAAAGTATAATCGCCGGTCTACGTTTAGGATCTTAATTTTAGTTTAGGATCTTAATTTTACCCGCAACATTTTTTGTATTTTTTACCACTGCCGCAACTGCAAGGCTCGTTGCGTGCAGGGAGCTTGTCAACTTTAACGGCCTCCTTTTTATTAAGGAGCGCGGTTAGCTCAAAGATAGATTCAACTGCACCTTGACTGCTATCAATAGTCACCTGTGCAAATAACCCTGCATCAGCAACCAAACTTTCCACTTCTTGCTTTCGTGCTTCACTGGTAACTACCAGCGTCAAAGGGTATTTTTTACTACCCGAAATGCGACTCGCATTTCTTTCATAACCGAATTTTAGGTTGCTCTGCCGCGCATCTTGGCGGCCTTGGAAAAAGAATTTATCTGACATGTATGATCCAAATCTCTGTAAAACGTAAACGGTAACCATGAATTTGTTGGTCACTACCAATAAAGCTAAGTGTACCTTGTCCCGCAGGATCAGCCTACTATTAAGCTCTTTTCCTAGTGCTATTATTCAATACGTAAGGCAAAGTTAATAACAACTCGAGTTTCGGTATCGGTTTGGACGGTTCCATGATGAGGTACATTTTTAAATACGATGAGTTGATTTTCTTTGGACTGGATCTCTTGATCACCAACGACGGTTTTACCGTTGCAGGTATTAACGTGAAATACAGCGATCCTAAATTTGTCTGACACTCCCGAGTCTACAGGTATATCGACATGTGTCGGATGTATTATTTCATGTCCTTGATTGGTGTATAAAACAGCACGAATACGGCTTACACCGATAAATTTGACCTTGTCCTGCATAGGAAGAAGCATTCCTCTAACGGGTTCAAACAGATTTGGGTTGATTACCTTGCCATTCTCCATGAAGGTATGCCCGAACATAAAATGTTTTTCAGATGAAACAACACGGTCAGAATAATACCAAGGGATCATGTTCGTCATTAGCAGGCGTTTAAGGTCGTTAAAATGTGCTTGTGGTAAGAAATCTTGAAAAACGTCAGTCATAGTAAGGCAATATTTAGTTCTTTTATGTGCCTAGCCTAGCAATTACTTATCATTGTTGGCAAGGTTTTCAAAACCAAGTTAAGCATTCAATGTTTGTCTTCAATGTGCAGAGCTTCAAAACCACCCACTAAATCAAACAGTTCTTCATCTATTGCTTTTTGGCGTTTACGATGAAAGGTGCGGTGCAACATTTTTTCTAGTTCCTCAATATTTTTATCAGCTCGCTGCATTGCAGCTAATCTGCTGGCGTTTTCACTCGCTAACGATGCGGTGCATGCTTTGAAAAGCGATACAAAAAGATATTCATGAATAAGACTAATTAAACATTGCTGTTGGCCGTTGACTAATTCAGGTAATGACCTGCCTTGCCAGTGTTCGGAGGCCAATTTTTGCTGCCATTTCATATCTACAGGCAGTAACTTTTGTACCTTTGGTGCATAGCCAGTATTGGACAAAGGCGCATTGAAAAATAGATAAATCTCGTCGACCTCACTGTGTTCACGCTGCGCCTCAATTTCAATTAATAGTTCAGTCACTAATGATGTTATTGACTCTATTCTGCGAGGGAGGGGGAAGTCTCGGCCACAGTTAAGTTTGTGTTCTTCGAGACCTGATTGTATGCGTTCGCCCACCGGCCAGAATAAAGCGTCAAGCGATTCATTGGCAAGCGTTTTGCGCATAAAACTTAATATTCTGTCGTTGAATTGACCAACCAGACCTTGGTCAGAACCAAAAATAATAACGCCTATAGGCGACTTAGCGCTGGCTGGTATTGTCCAGCGTTCACTATCCTTAATAGCTAGATTTATGCACTGCTTCTCGCGTAAGGCCGCGATTAAACCTAACTCTATCGTTCGATAATAGTCTTCTAACGATATTATAGCCTGCTCATATTGGCTAATGCTTGATGCAGCCATCGATTTCATAGTGCGAACCACTGAGCGTAGATCACTGGCGCTGTCCATTTTACGCTGTAAGGCTAGCATGGAGTCACTCATTATACTTTCTCAGTATTTAATTTTTTAGTGGCCTGAGTACTCGTCAGAGTGTCGAGATGAGGTGGGTTTAAAAAAACCACCAACGCTTTCTCTGCGCTCCTAAGTAACTGTTGTTTGTCTTCATCACTTAGCTTATTCGCTGAACTAATGCGCTGAGTTAAAGCCGCACTAAAGTTACCTGCGACGTCTATTAAGGCTTTTTGTGCGCTCTGCATATCTAAAAGTGGCACTGCGTCAAATAGCCCATTGGTTAGTGCTGACAAGATAGTAATTTGCGCAGAGACGTTTATAGGTGAGCCTTCTGGCTGCTGTAAAAAAGCCCGTATCCTGCGGCCTCGATTAATGATTTGTTGCGAACTCTCATCTAAGCGCGCACCAAATCGGGCAAAGTTCTCTAACTCTTCGAATTGCGTGTAGGCAAGTTTGAGAGCGCCCGCGGCCTCTCTAAATACTTTTAGCTGTGCTTTACCACCCACTCTTGATACCGATTTACCGACATCAACGGCGGGTAATATGCCTAAGTCAAATAAGGTCGGGGAAAGGTAAATTTGACCATCTGTAATCGAGATTAAATTAGTTGGTATGTATGCAGATATATTCTGCTCTTCAGTCTCAATAATAGGTAAGGCCGTAAGCGAGCCGCCCCCATGTTCTTCATTCAGATGAGTAGCCCGTTCCAATAAACGTGAATGTATATAGAATATGTCGCCCGGGAAAGCTTCTCTACCAGGCGCTCTGCGCAGCAAAAGTGACAACTCTCGATACGATCTTGCGTGGTGTGTTAAATCGTCATATACAATGAGGACGTCGCGCCCTTTTTGCATAAAGTATTCAGCAATACTGGTAGCTGCATAAGGACAAATATAATTCAATCCGGGTGGATCATTACCCTCGGTGACAAGTAACAACGTATATTTCATCGCGTCGTGATGACGTAATAAAGCCAGAGTTTTAGCAATTGAAGCTGCACGTTGGCCAATTGCGCAATAAATACATAGTACATTTTTGTCTTTTTGATTAATGATGGCGTCTATCGCGATAGCGGTTTTACCCGTTTGCCGATCCCCCATGATAAGTTCGCGTTGACCACGACCAATGGGTAGCAAGGCATCTATCACTTTTAGGCCAGTCTGCAGAGGCTCAGTCACGGGTAAACGCGCCATAACTGGAGGTGCAGGGCGCTCTATTGGCATGCGTTCATACAGTTTAAGTGATGGTTTTCCATCCAAGGGGCGACCCAGAGGATCGATCACTCTACCTATAAGCTCGTTACCAACAGCAACGTCCATCACGCGCCCAGTGCGGTGTACTTCATCCCCAGCACTGAGGTTCCAATAATCGCCTAGCAATACAACGCCAATTTCAGTTTCATCGAGATTAAAAGCAATCCCATAAATACCGTTAGGAAAAGACAATAATTCCTCAAAGCCTGCATTCGGTAGACCACGCACAATCGCGATACCAGTTGATACCCTCAGTACTGTGCCTACTTCTTGCAATGAGAGGTTTACAGCAAGCGACTCGCGAGCTTCTTTCATGCATGTAAAAACACTCTTAAAAGCTTTATCTATTGGTATATCAAGGCTGTGATTCAAGTTTGGTCTCCGACAATGACTCTTCAATAGTTGCTTTGTATTATTCAACCACTGGCTCTGGCTTGTTACTTTGTTTTAGCACTGAAAGTTGAATCACTTCGTTTACACGGTCTTGCAATTTTTTTAGATGATCGTGGATACTCCAAGCTAATTTCCAACCGCCTACATTTAGCTCTAAGCCAGCCATTAGCGTAGGAACACAAATAAAATTAAGGGTAATGCTAGATGGATTTTGCTTACTTAACAGATCATTCAAAGTGCGTTCGATGTTAGATTTGTATTTATCACTTAGTACAAACGCGCTGCGGACAACAACAATATTCGTGCCCTTAATGGCTTCAAGCAAAGTCTCATATTCTTCACTCTGCAGTGCGTTGAATTGCCTTAAAAATTTATCCACTATCGCCTGTTCTAATTCAATCCCGGCTAGATCGTCCAATATTTTGGCTGCGGTGGCGTAAACTTCTTCGATGTTTTGGCTTAATATCTCCTGCTGCAAGTTCCGCAATACGCTCTGCAGTGCGTCTAATCTTTTGCGCAGTATTTCATCCGCATCTTTCTGTGCACAAGCAACTAACTTAATCCGTTGTTCTTTTGCTTCAGTTTTTGCTTTTTCGAGGATTGACGTACGCTGTTGCTCTAATTTAGCCTCTTTATGTTGGCAACTATTCTGGCGCTGCTCTGCGTCAGCATTCTTGCTGTTAGCTTCTTCTAATATCTTTTCTAAGCGCATCTCACGAGCATCTAATCCATTCAGAATAGGCTGGTATAGAAAACGTCGAAGTAGCCACAGCAAGACGGAAAAATTGATAATTTGTGCAACGATAGTAAACCAATCAAATGGCATGATTTAAGCTCCACTGAGGTCGACAAAGTAATTCCAAAAAGGATTTGAAAATAGCAATATCATCGTGACCACGAAGCAATAAATAGCCGTAGATTCAATCATAGCTAAGCCGACAAAAAGGGTTCGTGTAATGGTGGATGAAGCGTCAGGCTGCTGAGCTAACGCAGACAGTGCGCTGGCCACCGCTCTACCCTCAGCAAAAGCCGGACCAATAGCACCAAAGCCAATAGTGATGCCTCCCGTAATAATCGATACAACGGCAATTAAAGTTAATTCATTCATGTTACTTCCTATTTGTATTGGCGGATTCAGCGGATTCATTAGTGGTTTGCAAAGGCGATTTAGCTGTGCTGACGCTAGTGGCGGCGGCTATATACACCGAGGCAAGTACAAAAAATATGTAGGCTTGCACCATGCCGGTCAGCAGTCCCAGAACAGTCATGACTATCGGGAATAATAACGGCGAAATAAGCAGTAATATCCCGATTATCATGCTGCCACTCATTATATTTCCAAACAATCGGACAGCTAAAGCGAGTGTGCGAGAGAGTTCACCGATAATATTAAACGGCAGCATAAGCGCAGTAGGTTGAATATATGAGGCAAAATACCCCTTAATACCTTTTTCTTTGATACCAAAATAGGGTACAGCAACAAAAACACACAGCGCCAATGCAATAGTGGTTGAAAGAGATCCTGTAGGCGGCTCGTAGCCTGGGAAAATGGTAAATAGATTAGCCATCCCCACAAACAGCAATAAAGTGCCTAGAAAAACGATGTACTGGCGCGGATTGCGCAGTCCTGTGCTTCCAAGCTGTTGTTGTATGCCAAGCACTATTATTTCTAGGGCATTCTGCCATCGAGAGCCTTGGATTTCGGTAGTCAAATTGTGCGTAATCAAGCGGGATCCGCCAGTCAGCACTAATATCAGACCCCACGTAAATACAATAGTCGCGTTTAACTTAATAAAATCGTATTGCCAAAATACAATGTCATCTGGACTAAGGTGCATGTTTGGCTCCTATGCCTGATTCTGAGACCTGAGCTAAGCGTGCTTCGCGACGCTTTACATTAACGCCGATGAACCTGCTAATCAGGTATCGTCCGACAATAAAACCACACAAACTAGCGAGCAAGAGACGCCAATTTCCGTTGCCGATCAAATAGAATCCGCCTATTGCCAGAGCCATTCGCGTTAACCAGCCGCCGATAAACCAGAGTACTGCTGGCGACGCACTCATAATTTTTTGCGTCGCTAACCACAAAATATAGAAGAACGCGCAGCCCAACAGAATGCCCTGTGTAAATGCAATGAGTACTGCAGTTAAGATCGTCATTTTTTGATACCTAGTTGTCTATCTGTCTACTTGTCTTCGTCGATGGCTTTGTGTTCTTTACTTAGCCAACTCCATGCTGTAAAACAGCCAATTATCAGCCCCGCTAGAAGACAAGCCAGAGTCCATGAACGTTGGTCGTCGATGTTTTTGTCTAACCATAAACCTAACGCTGCACCAAGTAGCGTAGGGATGGCGATAGACCAACCCACGAGACCCATCATGCCAAGTCCAAACCAAAGCCCAGGTTCCCCGCGTCGTTTAGCACTCAGCTTAAGGTCAGCTTTTGATCCAATTTTATCGGATAAAGAGGAATCTTTTTTGACTGGCTTGGGTGTCAATTTTTCATACCTTTGTTAAGTCTGAAAACTGGGCTAAAAAGCCACTTTCCAGCTTATTCAATACCATTTGTAAATCACGTTCTTGCTCATCTAGACTTAAGAATTCAGATTGCACCAAAGCACGTAATTCAGTTAATGGCCGCGGGCCCACCGCGCGGCGAACTGAGACCAAGACTTCAGAGCCATTTTTAACCAGCAGTCCAGTGTCTACTGCAATAAAAACCTCTTCATGATCCGCTGTCTCATAAGTTAAAATTCCAGGCACTAAACTAGCAACACAATCACGGCGTTGCTCTAAAATACCGAAGGACCCGTTTACACTCTCTGCTACGATGCGCAGCACCTGTGTTTTATGTACAAATATGCGTGAAGGAAGGAGTATTTTAAGCCACATGGTGTTGCTCCTTTGCATTCTTTCCATTTGCGGTTTTTTGTTTTAGATGGACTTCATCTATAGCACCAATCATATACAGCGCACTTTCTGGATAGTCGTTAAATTCACCACTTAAGATCCGTTCACAGCCATCTAAAGATGCCTCTAAATTGACTAGTTTTCCCTGCATACCGGTAAATTGCTCGGTAGTAAAAAACGGTTGGGTGAAGAATCGTTCTAGCCTCCTTGCACAAGTAACAATATCTCGATCTTCTACCGACAGTTGCTCTAGCCCTAACATCGCTATAATGTCTTTCAATTCATCATATTTAGCTAAAGTTTGGCGAATTTTTTGTGCAAGTGCATAGTGGCGCTCGCCTACTATACTTGGTGTGTTCATCTTCGAACTGGATTGCAGGGGATCGATTGCTGGGTATAGACCTTCGCTGGCACGTTGACGCGAAAGCACCAGCGACGCGGAAAGATGTGAGAAGGTATGTACTGCGGCAGGATCGGTAAAATCGTCAGCGGGAACATATACCGCTTGAATTGAAGTAATTGAACCAAACTCAGTGTTGGCAATACGTTCTTCAATACTAGCAAGCTCAGTACCCAAAGTAGGCTGATAGCCCATTCTTGAGGGCATTTGCCCCATCAAGCCTGAGACTTCTGATCCCGCTTGAATGAAGCGAAAAATATTATCGATTAACAGCAATACATCTTTATGCTCTTGATCTCGAAAATATTCAGCCATAGTTAACGCTGCCTGCGCCACACGAAAACGACTGCCCGGGGGCTCATTCATTTGCCCAAATAACATCACCATGTTGTCTAGCACACCTGCTTGTTTCATTTCGCGATAAAGCTCTTCGCCCTCACGACAACGCTCGCCAATGCCACAGAAAATACTGACTCCTTTCTGATGTTCAATCATGTTGTGTATCATTTCAGTTAATAAGACAGTTTTGCCAACACCGGCACCACCAAATAAACCGGCTTTACCCCCTCTTTCTAAGGGCGAAAGAACATCTACTATTTTAATGCCAGTTGCAAATACTTGAGAATGACTGGACCTTTGGATCAAAGTTGGAGGATCTTGATGCACACTGCGCCACTGAATATCAGTCGGAGCTGGAAGTCCGTCGATGGCGTTACCAAAGACATCAAACATACGTGACAAAATTTGGCTGCCAACTGGAGCCTGCAAAGGTACCCCAGAGTTCGTCACTAGCATACTGCGCGCCAATCCCTGAGTGGGTGTTAAAGCTATACTTCTAACCCGATAACGGTCCAGCTGTGTTAAAACTTCCAAGATGATTGTTTGGTTTTTCGCAAACAAAATAGTTCTTATTGCGGGTAAACTAGTAGCAAATTCAACGTCCACGATGCTGCCACGCACGGCCACAACAATGCCAATGGACACACTTGCTGTATCTTCGGATCCTTGAGATGAATGGTCCGTGCAATGAGACATTGTGATCGGTCTTAGATTACCTGTTTATAGTTAACCGTAATACTAGCGTTAATCGCGGACTTACTATTGACCTTGATCAAGGTTATGTAGCTTAGTTTACGGATTTACCTAATGGGAAATAATGTTGCGAGTTATATCTGTATTTGGCGCCTCCGCTCGCAATAAGTACTAACCCTTATTACCCTGCGTGTTAGTTTGGTGCATAATTGAGTAACATATTGATGTTAATAGAAGATTATGGTGAGCGAAATTAAACATATTGGTATTTTTACTTCTGGTGGTGATGCTCCTGGAATGAATGCGGCTTTATATGCGGTGGCAAAAACGGCAGAGAGTTATGGCGTTAAAGTTAGTGGAATTCGCAGGGGGTTTGAAGGCCTTATAGATAATGAATTAGTACCACTACATGCTAATCAACTGCAAAGATTAATGCACCTTGGTGGCACTACGCTTAAAACCGCTCGTAGTGACCGTTTCATGACTGCACAGGGACAAAACAAAGCGTCACAAACGATTAGAAATAATAGTATTGATGCGCTTATCGCTATCGGTGGTGACGGCACATTTAGAGGTATGTTATCTTTAGCAAATACTAGCAACACACCTTTTATTGGTATTCCTGGCACCATAGATAATGACATCACTGGCACTGATTACACGCTTGGATTTGATTCCGCGGTAAATACAGCGATAAAGTGTATTGATAATATAAGAGACACTGCAGAATCGCATAATAGGGTATTTCTGGTTGAAGTCATGGGCCGAGATTCTGGGTATATCGGTATTTATTCTGGTCTGAGTTGTGGTGCAGATTCAATATTAATTCCAGAAAGTGAAAAAGATTTCACCTATCTTTTAAAAAAAATCAAGAATTATGACAGTGAAGATGCGTTTATTGTTGTTATAGCCGAAGGTGATGAGCTAGGAGTTGATAGAGTATCTTCAGAAATTAGGAAGGTTAATGCGCACATTGATTTGCGAGTTGCTAAACTCGGCCACATACAACGTGGCGGCAATCCGTCTGCTCAAGATCGTATGCTGGGGATTAGGTTAGGCGTCCTTGCAACAAAAGCACTCATACGAGGAGAGTCCGGTAAAATAGCTGGTTTTTGCAATAATCAACCGACTTTAAGTCCTTTTGAAGACGCTACAAAAAAACACTTGGTTGACATTGAATTGCAACGTCTCCTCGCAATATTTTGTGGATAGTAACTTTGTATTTACCTAACAAGTATCATATTTACCCACCGAGCATCAGCTTAGAAAGTCACATTTTGACTCACTCATGTTCAATTCAATTGGCTTATTTTGCTTGTTAATAAATCAACGCTATTAAAAGTTTGAATTGGTAAATAATTATTTTGTTTTATAGCTAAGTCTTGTAACATTTTTTGTGTCACCAGCACGACTCCATTGTTACTCAAGCGAAATCCGCGCCGCAAGTCTTCTATTTTATCTTCACCAATTTGCAGGTTGTCTGGAATAACGCAGTTACTATCAATAATTGCATTTTTAATACAGACATTATTACCTACCTTAACGTTAGGTAATAAAACTGAATGAAAGATATGTGTGTTTTTACCAACAATAGAATGTTCAAACAGCAAAGAATGCAATATTGCTGAAGGATATATAATGCACCCAGCAGATATCAGCGAATTAGAAACTCGTCCGGCATGTGTAGCGTTATCACCCACAAACCTTGCTGGCTGAATGCATCCGGTGGTGCTCCAGATAGGCCATTGGGTGTCACAAAAATCGATTGAAGGTTGGTTGGACAGGAGCGCCATATTTGCCTCCCAATACGCATCTAGCGTTCCTACATCTCGCCAATAAGGGATTTTATTACTGTTTTCTGTACAAAAACGAAATGCTTGTACTTTTTGTTTAGTCAGTACCTTGGGAATAATATCTTTTCCAAAATCGTGGCAGGAATCATGCTGAACTGCATCTTTTTGCAATTGCTCAATCAAAAAATCAGTATCAAATACATAGTTACCCATAGAAGCCAGAACGTGCTCAGGTTTATCGGACAGACCACGCGGAGCAAGAGGTTTCTCTTCAAATGACACAACAAAATCATCACAGTCAACATTCACAACGCCAAATTGACCTGCGGCCTGGTGAAGTGGTGTCTCGATGCAAGACACAGTCATTTTCGCTCCACTTTTAACGTGTGTCTCGAGCATATTCCTATAGTCCATTTTGTAGATATGATCACCCGAAAGGACTAATACGTATTTGGGCATTACCGACTTAATAAATTCAATATTCTGGAATACCGCGTCAGCGGTGCCTTGATACCATTTTTCAGAATGCTGCTGTGATGCTGGCAACAATTCTAAAAACTCACCAAAATTTTGGTTAAATTTAGCCCAACTACTGACAAGATGTCGAATGAGACCTCGGGCTTTGTACTGGGTAACCACACCAATTTTCTTAAACCCTGAATTGACACAATTTGATAGTGGAAAGTCGATTATTCGACACCCTCCACCAAACTCAAGCTCGGGCTTAGCTCGTGATTCAGTTAGTTCGTGTAGGCGACTTCCCTGACCTCCGGCTAGGACGATAACGAGTGTGTCATTTGCAAGTTGATTAATATTGATATGTTCTAAATGTGCCATATAACCCCCTAAAAATACAGTGCTTAAAAATTCAGACGCAACGGCAAAAAACAGCTTTTTAAGCGTGTGATAAAATGTAGTCTATCTGCCGAGATTCGCTAATTAAGGCAAAGTAGGTGATGATATCGACTCTCTATTAAATATTAATTTGATAATATACAACTTGACCCACGTCAATGATCAAAGCGTTAGATTTAAATAAATTATTTATCTGACGTAACAGCTCTGCGAATTTGCAACAATACGATTACTAACTTTTAAACTCAAGGCGAGCCGGTCTTTTGAAACAAAATAATGTAACGCATCAACATCTAGAATAGTCACTTGGCGGTTATGGACGCAAATCAATTTCTGCTGTTGAAAACTCGCGAATATGCGGCTCACGGTTTCAAGCGCCATACCCATATAACTAGCAATATCGGTGCGTGTCATGCTCAATCTAAACTCAGTTCCAGAGAGCCCAAGACTAAAAAATTGCTGAGATAATTCAAGAATAAAATGTGCAATTTTCTGTTCACTTGAACAGGAACTAAGGCACATCATCATTGCACGATCATTAACTAATGAATGACTCATGGAGCGTAGCAAGCAGTTACGAAAATCATCACTGTATTTGACTAAGCTATTTAAATCTGATTCTTTTACTAGGCACACACTGCTAGTCTCTAAAAACAGAACATTTTCCATATAAATATGTTGGTCAAATCCATCCACGCCCAATAGGTCGCCAGGATAAAAGAATTTAGTAATATGTTCTTCACCATCTATAGATGTAATAAAAGATTTCGCTGAGCCAGAGCGCAAAATATATAAACCTTCAAACTGCTCTCCAGCAGAAAACAGCGATTGTCTTGCATGAAAAACTCGGTGTGAATTGGTTAATTTCAAATTGTTTGATTTTTCAACATTTTCTAAGCATGCTTGTAATGATGAAATAGAGGTGCTTGTACGAATTGACTGCAATGATGACATATTCATGTTTTCTAACCTGTTTTTTGAGTTCTATCCATTGATGAAAAGCAGAAATGAATTAAATTATCCAGCCGCCAAACTTATTGCATAAAATTAGTTATATAAACGTAGCTCCATAAATGTACTTACATAAATTTACTTACATAAATTTACTTACATAAATGTACTTACATAAATTTACTTGCATAAACTTATTGCATAGAACGAATATTATACTAAGATGAAGGTGGTCAGTATCCGAGCGATTACCTAATTTATTACGGAAAATACCTATATCATTACCTACAAGGATATTGTAAATGGACAAAATCGGTAAGCTAACGTTAGCGCACTTTTTATCAGACAAAGACAGCGACGAACAAACGGTAAAGGACGCAAGTTCTCGGTTAATTACCATTTTCAACGCAACCCCTGATGCATTCATTATTATTGACCAAACTGGCATAATCGAGCTCATAAACGCATCAACTGAAACTATGTTTCTTTACAAAAAACACCAGTTATTAGGTAAAAACATCAGCATGCTGATGCCTGATTCGTTCAAAAACGCCCACGACGGATACTTATTGGCATACCTCCAAACAGGTAAAACTAATATTATTGGTAAGGGTAGAAAACTTCGTGCGGTAAAATCCAACGGTCACGAATTCCCTATATTCTTGAGTGTTGGTGAAGTCAAAAATTCAAGCCATACGCAGTTTGTTGGCATAATTAGTGACATTTCAGAGCAAGAAAAATACCAAGCAGCCTTAGTGCAGAGTCAAGAAAAGTTAGCAGAAGCAACTAGATTAAGTTCGATGGGAGAGTTAGCAGCAGGTATTGCCCATGAAATCACTCAACCTTTAGCTGCAATAGCAAGCTATGCGCAAGCCTCCAAGCGAATAATTACATCGCTTAAAACTGTTGACGCAGGAATAATAGCTGGACCGTTAGAAAAAATTTGTGAACAAGCTATACGTGCTAACGAAGTTGTTAATCGACTTAGAACATTAGCCAAAAGACATACTGCTCAACGCGAAAAAGTAGTGCTTTATCATCTTATCCACGAAACATTGGATCTTGCAAAAATGGACGTACGGATGCTTGATCACAACGTTCAAATCGACTTCGAAGAAGACCACCCCATTGAGTTATTCGTTGACCCTATTCAAATACAACAAGTATTACTAAATTTAATTCGAAATGCCGCAGATGCAATGGAACAAGAAAAAGGCATGCCAATAAAAATACAATACAGAGCATTATCAGCAAAAGAAATTGAAATATCGGTTATGGATCTTGGAAAAGGCATAGATGCGGAGGCAAACATCAACATTTTCACCCCCTTCTTTACAACCAAAAAAACTGGCATGGGCATGGGATTATCTGTTTGCCAAACCATAATCCATGCCCATGGAGGTCGTATATACTATCGCCCGAGGGCCAACAAAGGCAGTATATTCTCGTTCACTCTGCCTGTATTTACTGAAAATCAAAGCAGTGGTAATAAATAGATGCAAGACACACCAACTAAACAAATCAAAGGTAACGTTCACATTGTAGATGATGACCCTGCCATACTAGACTCATGCAGTTTATTGTTAACCAGTATTGGCATAAATAATTGCACCTACAACAATGCGCAAGCTTTTTTAGATGCTTATAGTCAACCCGATTTTGATAAGCATAGCGGCTGTATTTTAATGGACATTCGAATGCCATTCATGAGTGGTATAGAGTGCCAATATAGACTTGAAGAATTAGGCTACAAATTGCCTATTATTTTTATAACAGGCCATGGCGACGTACCGACTGCTGTTGAGACGATGAGAAATGGCGCTTTTGACTTAATTCAAAAGCCTTATCGAGAACAAGTTCTCATTGACGCAGTTCAAAAAGCCTTATTTGAAAATACACGTGTGCAATCGCAGATGAAAGAAGTCATTGATACTAAAAAAAAATTATCAACGCTAACCAATCGAGAAACACAAATATTACATGCTATCCTCGATGGAAAAGCTAACAAAGTTATTGCAGTAGAGCTATCGCTAAGTCAAAGAACGGTTGAAATTCACAGAGCACATGTGATGGAAAAAATGTTTGTAAAGTCACTCGCCGAATTAGTTAAAATAGTCCTATATGCCTTATAGCTAGGTAGCTGTGCGAATGTATCTTTGCTGTGACGTGGCGGTGTAAATCAATATAACACCTAGCAAGATTTAAAAATCCATCGAACATTCGAGTGTTACCCCTAAGTTTGCTATATTCGATGTTTATGAAAAGGAATCGCGACCCAACTAACAATATTCGTCGCCATCAATACAAGGAATATAGGTAATGCTCAGAATAATTACTTTTTTATTTTTTTTCGCCTCATTCGGTACGCTTTCTGTTGAAATGCCCGTTGAAAATTTTGTCAAACATGGCGATTATCTCGAGATGGAATTATCACCCGATGGTAAACATATATCCGCTTACATCCGCAATGAAGGAAGGATTTATTTAGTCTTTTTAGACACTGCAACCATGCAAGTGGTAGGTGGTGTTAAACCAAGAAGCAGTGATGAAATTCACTCTGCTTACTGGATTAATAATGAACGTGTTGTCTATCAGTTTAGCGAAGATGTTTATTATTCTGATTCTCCCATTGCCACGGGCGAACTTTTTGCGACGAATGTTGATGGTACCCGAGCTGAAATGTTATACGGCTATAGGGCTGGCGAAAGCGAACTGGGTTCTAAAATTGCTAAGCGTAAAGATACAGCCGCAACACCCGACATTATTAGCACGCTGGTTAACGATGATAAGCAAATTCTGATTGTCGAATATCCTTGGTCTTTAGACGGAAATACATACTATGACACCCGCAAAAGAAATTCATTTATTAGCCGTCTGAATGTTTATTCAGGTATAAAAAGAAAAGTAGAAACACTGCCTTTCCCAGGCGCAAGACCATTTGCCAATGACGATGGCCAAGTTAGGTTTGTTCGTTGGTCAAACGAAAAGGACGAAATCGAATTTGCTTATCGCGAGAATGATGATGCCCAATGGACAGATTTCGATAATGAACAGGCAAAAAATCATGTGCCAATTAGGGTTAGTAAAAACGGCCAGAAAGTTTATTTTAGCGGTTCGGTTGGTGAAGCTGAGCATACAACCGTATTTGAGTTAGATGTAAAAACGGGGGCCTACACACAACTCTTCAGTGACTTAACAGCCGATGTTCAAAGTCTGAATTGGGATTCAGAACTTGATAAGCCTGTAATAGGTTTCACTTTTCCTGACAAAGTCGCGTATACCTATGCAGAGGGCTCCAGTAAAACCGCGACTTTACATAAGCAATTAGTGGCAGCATTCTCTGGCCAAAACGTGTCCATTACCAGTCAAAGTGAAGGTCTTGCGTTAGTAAGAGTTACTAGCGATGTGAACCCTGGCGAGTATTATTTATTTAATACTGAGACTAATAACGCTAGTTTTTTATGGGCTAACCGTTCATGGCTTGACCCAGCACAAATGGCCAGCAAACAACCGCTTAAATTTAACACTGACGATGGTTTAGATATAAACGGATACATTACCTTGCCCACTAATTTAGGGGCAAATGAAAAAGCCCCCATGGTCGTTATGATCCATGGCGGACCTCATGGTGTGAGGGACTATTGGTCGTTTGATAGCGAAGTACAGCTATTTGCCAATCGCGGGTACGCAGTGTTGCAAATTAACTATCGCGGAAGCGGTGGCTACGGAAACAAGTTTAAAGAAGCCGGCTATATGCAATGGGGTGCCAGAATGATTCAAGACATCATTGATGGCACTCAATATGCCATTGATAGCTATCCGATTGACGAGACTCGCATGTGTTTGTATGGCGCTAGTTACGGTGGTTACGCAGCCTTGATGACCGCGGTACGAGCACCAGACACTTATAAATGCGCCATCGGCTATGTCGGCATTTATGATTTAAATTATGCATACACCGAAAGCGACACCATGAAATATCTGGGTGGTGAGGCTTATCTTAATAAAGTAATAGGCACTAATAAGGAACAATTAAACGAATTTTCACCAGTTAATCACGCCGCTAAGATAAAAGCGAATGTCATGTTAATTCACGGTGAAAAGGACTCTAGAGTTCCCGTAATAAATGCTGAAACTATGTTGAAAAAGTTTGAAAGCGTGGGTAAAAAAGTACCCTATCTAAACTTTAGTAATAGTGGTCATGGCGTGTATGATGAGGAAGGAAGGTTTATTTTATACAATGCTGTTATCGAGTTCTTAGATAATAATATTGGTAAATAAAGGCCCATTTTTAGTTATTCAGGCCGCAATGCTGCTAATTTTTTTTCTTTCTTCTCTTTTCGATAATGCTTAAATGAGTCGAAAGTAAATAGTGCCAATGCGGTCCAAACAAAACCGAAAGTAACCAAACGTCCAGTGCTAAGTGGCTCGTTATATAGAGTCACCGCTAAAATAAACATTAACGACGGACCAATATATTGAAAAAAGCCTAAGGTTGAGTAACGGATACGTCGAGCCGCTGCTGTAAAGCAAAGTAACGGAGCCGTTGAAACCACCCCTGCTAATAGCAATAAAACATTCAGTGATGTTGTGTTCGTGCTTAAGTCAGCCACTTGAGTAGCAAAGAATACCCAATAAATAATCGCGGCTGGAAAAAGAAACAAGGTCTCTATAAACAAACCAGGTAATGAGTCTACAGAAACCTGTTTGCGAAGTAGCCCATAAATACTAAAGCTCACTGCCAGCGATAATGCAATCCACGGAACGTAACCAAAATTGAAAATCATGATCAACACACCAATTACGGCAATACCGACCGCAACTTTTTGCGTCATCGGCAGGGTTTCACCTAAAAATAAACGCCCTAAGAAGACATTAATTAGTGGATTAATGTAATAACCCAAACTCGCTTCAAGAATGAAGTCGTTGTTAACCGCCCATATATATAAAAACCAGTTGCATGCTAGCAACGTACTCGCCACCATTAGCGTAATCAGCACCCGTTTATTTTTTATCGCCGCTTTCACTTTACCAATATGGCGTAAGCCAACAATCAAAAATGTCAGTAATATGACTGACCAAACTATTCGATGCATTAATATTTCGATCGGAGGAACTGCAGCAAGTGCTTTGAAGTAGATGGGTGCAATGCCCCACATGGTATAGGCGCAGAGCGCAAAAATAACGCCTGAACGGACTGAACTTGTTTGACTCAATTGACTCTCGTTTAATTTTAATAAGAATGAACCTTAATTCACTCTATAGTATTCACTGACAAGGAAAACGCAGCGTCAACAACCTTTCCAGAATAATGACAACTATGCTTCCCATGGATTAATCGTTGGTATTTTAATATGCTTGAAATCCAATGGATGACGAGTAACTAAACTCATATTGTTCACTAAACAAGTAGCCGCTATCATAGCGTCTCGTTCCGATTTAGGATTAGGCACATGCAATGCAGCGCAATATTCTGCCATTTCGGCATCAAATGCAACTATCCTACCTTTAAAACTCTTTAATACTTGTTGTTGTAACCAGGTATTTAAGACTTCACCTTCACATGGATTGTTTTCTCTTTTTTGCAAAATTGCTAACTTTAATTCCAGTATGCTTATTGATGAAAGGTACAGGTTATAAACCTGTTGCTGATTAGCCCAAGCAACAAGCTTGGCGTCCTCTGTTGTTGGGCTTCTTAACGCGGATAAAACGCTGGTATCGAGTAAATACATATTAATCCCTTATGCCGACTGGCTAGAAGTATTGAACTTAGGCACTGATAACTCAATGTCAGTTGTATCTGGTGCGCCTAATAAATCGCAAATAGTGCGAGTTTTACCGCTAATTTCTAAATATTCCTCAATACTCATCATCATGTATGCAACCACGCCGCGCTCAGTGATTTTTACGGGTCCTTTTTTAGCTGCGCGTTTCACCGAACTTGGATCTTGATTGAACTGACGGCTCGTAAAAGTATCTATACTCATTTTTATTGCTCACTTTATATACATGTAACTACATTACTACAATTTCAAAAATGTGCAAATATCCAGCAATAAATAAATAGTCTGTTAGTACAGCATGAATTCAAGCGCAAAAACGCGTAAAATGCGGGAATTGAATCTGAATGAGATAAAAATTGAGCCTTATTGCACAACAATCTAATGCTGAAACCGACACCAACAACTCGGTAGATAGCGCAATAGCGGCCGAAAATGCCGATATTCAACACGATCAACAGTGTGCAAAAATATTAAAAGATACCTTTGGCTATGACGAATTTCGCCCGGGACAAATGGAGGTCATTGGCAAAATTTTAAATGGTCAGGATGCGCTTATTCTATTACCCACTGGTGGCGGAAAATCATTGTGTTACCAAGTACCTGCTTTAGTTTTCGACGGCATTACTATTGTTGTTTCGCCGCTTATTTCGTTAATGCAAGATCAAGTACAACAATTGACGGCTCAGGGCGTAAAAGCAGCCTACTTAAACTCATCGCAAGATGTCGAAGAGTCTCAACAAATAAGTGACCAGCTATTTCGCGGTGAACTGGACTTGTTGTATGTTGCACCTGAAAGGTTATTAAAACCGTATTTTCTCAATTCACTGCAAAACGTAAAAGTTAGCTTAATTGCGGTCGACGAAGCGCATTGTGTTTCACATTGGGGGCACGATTTTAGGCAAGACTATCGCCAACTTGGTCGCCTAAAGTCGCATTTCAATAACGTTCCTTTCATCGCATTAACTGCTACCGCTGATCACGCCACGCAAGTTGATATTCAACATCAATTGCAATTAGATAATCCCTTTGTTTTTAAAGGCGGCTTTGATCGTCCAAATATTCGATACAACTTACTCGCGAAATATAAAGGATTTGACCAAGTAGTTACGTTTGTGAAGCAACAAGATGGCGCTGCCGGTATTGTGTATTGTAATAGCCGAGCAAAAGTAGATGACCTAACTCAGCGTTTACAAAGTGCGGGTATCAAGTGTGATGGGTATCATGCCGGTCGTGATACGTCGACACGCGAATTTGTGCAAACTCAATTCCTAAAAGACGATTTACAGGTTGTAGTCGCAACGGTTGCCTTTGGTATGGGCATTAATAAATCAAATGTGCGCTTTGTGGTCCATCATGATGTTCCTCGCAGTGTTGAATCTTACTATCAAGAAACCGGACGAGCGGGTCGCGATGGTATGCCAGCAGAGGCACTATTATTATTTGACGAACGTGATGCTGCTAGAATTAAACAATGGATTTCAACCGGCACTGCACCCGATCGTTATGATATTGAAATGCATAAATTCGAAGCTATGGAATCCTTTGCTGAAGCGCAAACATGCAGGCGACAAGTGCTACTGAACTACTTTTCAGACTATCGCGAAGAGCAATGTGGTAACTGTGATATTTGTCTCGACCCGCCCAAAGTATTTGAGGGTACAACTCAGGCACAGCAAGTGTTGTCTTGCGTTTACAGACTCAAACAGGACACCTCAGTGCAATATGTAATTGACGTTCTGCGCGGTAAAAGCATAAGAAAAATTTTAGATAATAAACACAATGAAGTCACCACCTACGGTATTGGCAAGGAACAATCTGATAACTACTGGCACAATATTATTCAGCAGCTCATCCATCAAGGGTTGCTGCGCATTGATATGACCTTGTCAGGTATTTTACGTATCAACGAAGCGGCTCGCGCTGTATTAAAAGCAGAACGCATTGTGCATCTTGCCGTACCTAAATTAAGTGTCGATACGAGTAAACTTAACAAAACGGAACCGGTAAATATTGACCGCCAATTGTTTGCTAAATTAAAACATCTAAGAAAACAAATTGCTGAAGAAGAAAACGTACCTGCTTTTGTTATTTTCAGCGACGCTACGCTTGCCGACATGACGGAAAAAATGCCCGGCGATAAAACCGAATTCATCGGAGTTACCGGTGTAGGCCAAACCAAGCTAGAGCGGTACGGAGAGGCTTTCATTACACTTATAGAAGACTATTTAGGAACTCGTTGAGGCTTCAGCGTCGCGCATTTTAGACATCGCGGCTCTATGGCTGTCCAAGTTTCTGAGACGCTGAACGTAAGCCGTCATGTGCTTGAAGGGCTTCAGTTTACCAGCATCAAATAGAGCTTCAAGACCAAAACTCATTTGTACATCAGCGAGTGTGGGTGTGTCGCCTACAAACCACTTATTATTGGCTAAGTGGCCTTCAACAAATACCAAATTTGCTTGAATGTGCTTACCAAAATAGGCATCCATTACACCATCAATAATTTTATCTGCAATAAAGCGAATTAGGAATGGGCTGACTTTTGCTCTCGCCTTTTCTAGCACCATACTGGTTACCAACGAAGGCATAAAACTTCCTTCAGAGTAGTGTGACCAAAATTGCACGTTATCAAAGCTGTCAGTGTTTACATCCGGTAGCATTCCAGAATCAGGAAACTGCCTAGCAATGTAATCGCAAATCGCGCCTGACTCGGCAATGACTTTGCCGTCGTGGGTCATGACCGGAGCTCTGCCTAACGGATGGATCTGTTTCAGCTCAGCTGGAGCCAGATTGGTTTTAGCATCGCGCTTATAAACCTTGATTTCATAATCTGCGCCAACGGCTTCCAACATCCAAACGATGCGTTGAGAGCGTGAATTATTTAAATGGTGTAACTGAAACATGTTCTTTCCTTTAGCGTTAATCCGCTATTCCATTAATGACGTGTCTTTGCGCAATCAAAAGTATTCTTATATAAAAGCTTTCTTGAGGCTAAGTAACCGTACTCAGAAACAAACAAGATGCATTTTTACACTGAGTTTTTACTTTATTCCAATACCTTAATACTTATTAACCAGACATTTAGATTTAAAATAGTTTTATTGAGCCTGAGGGTTAAGTTGCGCATAGTAGGCCGAAAGATCAGCAATATCTTGATCTGTTAGCTTTTGTGCATGTGAGGTCATCGCCATATTAACCCTTTCACCACTGCGGAATGCCTTTAATTGAATAACTAAATATTGTTCTTTTTGCCCTGCTAAATTTGGGTAAATAGGGATGTTTGATATACCATTTGTGCCATGACACATGCCGCAAACTTGAGATAATCCGGCCCCTCGTTCAACGTCACCTTGTAATATCATTTTTGCACATGCAGAAAGACTGACAACGGAACAAACCAATAGCGCGACCAGTCTTTTGTTTATCGATGTCCTTGTCTTGCTGCTCTTAATTATTTTGTTCATTATTGCTTCCTTTGCACCAAATTAACGTATAGTTAATGCATACTAATTAAAATGAGATAGCATGCAACTCTTTCATCACTACGCCACAGAACTAAGCACTATTAGTAGCCAAGTAAAACCATTTCCAGTTACCCGTGCGCGGGTTGCCATGCGCAATGAATCCCTCGCCACTGAGTTAGGTATTGAGCTTGCTGAACTCGAAACAGACGCTTTATTATCGGCACTATTTAGCGATAATGGCGAGTTACAAGCAAACAGTGTTGCACAAAAATATGGTGGTCACCAATTTGGTCAATGGAATCCGAACCTAGGCGATGGCCGCGGCTTACTGCTCGGCGAAATTAAAGCCCCAAATGGGGTCTTTTCGGATTTGCATTTAAAAGGGGCCGGACCAACACCTTATAGTCGACACGCCGATGGACGCGCCGTTTTACGTTCAACCATTCGAGAATACTTGGCGGGTGAAGCGTTGCATGCCCTTGGTATTCCAAGTAGTCGCTCTTTGTGCTTATTGACTAGTCACGAACCAGTTCAGCGCGAACAACGTGAGCGCGGGGCAATGATGATTAGAACTTGCCCCAGTCACATCCGCTTTGGGCACTTTGAGTATTTTCATCACAGCAACCAGCCAGAGCAACTAAAAACCCTATTTAATTTTACATTGACACACCACTTCCCGTATTCTTTAGACTCAAAAACAGCGCATAAAGACATGTTCCAATCAGTTGTCACCAATACCGCATTGATGATTGCAAAATGGCAAGCGTATGGGTTTAACCATGGTGTAATGAATACCGACAATATGTCTATTCATGGCATAACATTTGATTACGGACCTTATGCGTTTCTAGATGATTTTGTCCCCGAATATATATGTAACCATTCCGACCATGCCGGCAGATATGCGTTTGATCAGCAACCGAGTATCGGACTGTGGAATTTGAATGCATTAGCGCATGCGTTTACGCCATTTTTAGAAATCGACGAAATAAAAAGCATATTAACCACCTATGAAATTACCCTAGTAGACGAATATCAGACATTAATGAAGCAACGTTTGGGTTTGTTCGAACATGCAATTAATGACGCTGAACTTGTCTCAGAGATGGATATAATAGTAGCTGAGTGGATGACTATTTTGAAGGATGAAAAAGCTGACTATCATCAGTCATTTCGAATACTTAGTGAACAGTTACTATCGCTGGAGCATCTAGATTTAAAAAGTATATCGGATAATTTTGTGCAAGCAGACAGAGTTCGCCAATGGTGTGTTAATTATCACGAAATACAACAAAGTCTGCTAGTGTTATCAAACGACTCTTGGGCACAAGTTCAACAAAAAATGCTTGCGGTGAATCCTAAATTTGTATTGCGCAACCATCTAGCACAAGAAGCAATCGAAGCCGCTGAAAACGATGATTTTTCGATTTGTGAAGCACTGATAACCGTGCTCACGTCGCCATTTTCAGAGCATCCAGAATTCGCGCATTTGTCCATGCCCCCGACTAATAAGCAAAAAGGCATTTCATTGTCGTGCAGTAGTTAAATAATAGACCGTGTATTTGTTTTATATCCACTGACGCAAGCATCGGTTACTATCGGTAAGGTTAGCACTTGTATAAAAAAGTTATTTATTAGTAATATCAGTTGTTTGAGTATTTAAATCAGATATATTTTTCCTACACACTGGTACTGTTTTAGGGCTAGACTAAGTACTTAAGTTGCAAAAGGACCGAATGAAATTGAAAGCAATATTTGCTCAGTATTTATTTATTGGACTGTTGGTAACGATGAGTGCGCTGCCGCTAGAGGCATTCAGTCAAGAACAGCCGCTCGATCGTGCCACCGATACGATCACTAATGTCGTCGACGCGAAAGATATTACTACATCAATCAATTTGCAAAAAATAGCAGCCTTGCACTATACCAGCGAAGGTTTGTTGCTCTCCGATGTTGTCCAACTGACACAATGGAAACGACAGTTTTCGCTCACCCCTATTCCAGAAAATAAAGTTCTGTGGGTCCGTTTCCAAATTCAAAATACAGGTAACAGTAATATTCCGCTAATACTTATTGCCGGTAACACTTTCATTGATCGCGTAGACGGTTTCTTACTCGATGATCAAGGTCGTATTGTACAGTCCGTTCAACTTGACAACGCCAATCCCAACTCGAATGCCAGCGGCCTGCATGGCTTTAGAATGGCAATTACTTCTCGACCTGATCAATTACTTAGTGTGTACTTAAGAATACATGATGACGGTCCAGCAATCTTGCCTGTCGAATTATGGGACGAGCAAAAATTTGAGCAACAAAGCAGTATTCGACTTATTTTACTAGGCGCGGTTAGCGGCGGTTTATCTCTACTAGCCACCTACTTCTTAATCACTTACTTGCTAAAAAATGCACCCGCTCGCTTTTGGTTTGCCATATTTTCAGTGGCATCAATGACAACATTACTCAGCGCTGAGGGCATTCTACCCAGTTTGTTTAATCTCCCCGCTTTCGCTGCTGAACTAACCGCTTTTAGTCTAACTATTAGTTTATTTGCCGCAATTAAAATTGGTCGCGATATATTTGTGCCTGTGTCTCGGCTTTGGTTGCGAGCACACTATATTTTGCTGTTAGTTCCGATCGTTACGTTATTTTTGTATAATGATTTTTGGCAGTTGATATCTATTCTAGGCATCATCATCGCGTTTTTAGTCAGCAAACTTTTCGCCACACTTATCTATCGCTCTAAAATTGATATGCGCAGCACTGTTATCTATTTCTGTGGTTGGCTTGCAATAGGTTTAGTCGCCGTATTAGAAATACTTTCATTTGCACAAGGTGCAAGTCATTTAAGTTATTCAGCGGCATTACCTTTCGCTTTCATATGCTTTGGCATCATGTTAATTGGGGTTGCCATTATTAGCCGCGAACATTCATTGGTATATCGACAAGAACACGAGCAAGCGACAATTATTAGTAATCTTCAGCACTTTGCAGATGTATTTAATAATACCGCAGAGGGTTTATATGCAGCCAAATCTGACGGAACTTTACTGCGCGCAAATACAGCCTTTACCTCACTTTTTGGTTTTGAGTCAGAACAGCAACTCCTTGCAACTTTTCATAAAATACATGATTTGTTTTCAAACTCTATTGAGGCCGACTTATTGTTAGGGGAGTTATCTTCGCAACAAACGGTATTAGGCAAAGAGTTTAAAGGAAAGCGCGTTGATGGTAGAGAGTTTTGGTTTTCAATCTCAAGTCAAATTATAAAAAACAAAGGTGATGCAGCGCATTTCGGCAGTATATTCGATGTTACCGAACGCAGAGTCAATCAAATTAATCTACAGTATTTAAATACACATGATCAATTAACCGGCTTACATAATCGTCGTCATTTCTTACAATTATTAAATGAAAGAATCACTCAAAACAACATTGAAGATAAAAACTTCGCAGTATTTTATATTGATGTCGACCAGTTTAAAATTATCAATGACACCTGTGGTCATACTGCGGGCGACGTATTCATTAAAGAACTTGCGCATGAATTGTATGAAGTGTTCGATCCTAAATGGATTTTCGCCCGCTTGAGTGCCGATGATTTTGGTCTTATCGTTGAATATCAGGATGAAAATCAAATTCGTGAAACAACCCAAAAAATTCTTATCCAAGTACGTAACTTCGAATTCAAATGGGATCGTCATCGCTTTAGTCAAAGTGTAAGTATCGGTATTGCAAAACATGAAGGGTATACCGTCAACGCCGAAGAATTGCTCAGTTTTGCAGACACAGCCTGTATTGTTGCGAAAGAAAGTGGACGAGATAAGGTTCATGAGTTTTCAAAAAACATGCCGACTAATACTAGTTACGAACGAGAACTCTACTGGGTCAACGAAGTTACTCGCGCGCTAAAAGAAGATTCATTCGAACTTTATTTTCAACATTATCGCCCACTCAACAAATCAGATGACAATGATTACTATGAAATCTTTATTCGCTTAAGAACTCAGGATGGTGACTTGACGTTGCCCGAATTTTTTATGCCCGCGGCCGAACGATACAATTTAAGTAGCCAAATAGATAAGTGGGTTATTGAGAACTATTTTATTTGGTTAAACACAAACTCCCTATGTATGGATAAACTTGTCAAATGCAATATTAATATCACCGGGCCCTCATTGTCTGATGACGACTTCCAGTTTTTCTTACTCAACGCATTTGAAAAATACCATATTGCGCATGAAAAAATATGTTTCGAAATCACTGAAACCACGGCCATCATTAAGATGAACGATGCTATTGCGTTTATCAAACAATTTAGACGCTTGGGCTGCACTTTCGCGCTCGACGACTTTGGCAGTGGCTTTTCTAGTTATGGTTATTTAAAAAACTTACCTGTCGACTATGTTAAAATTGACGGTAATTTTATTCGTAATATATTAACCGACCCGATTGATCTTGCAATGGTAACCTCTATTCGCGACGTTGCTGGGGCTATGTCCATTCAAACAGTTGCCGAGTTTGTAGAGTCTGATGAGATTATGGTTCAGCTAGGAAAAATGGGATTAGACTTTGCGCAAGGATATTGTATTGCAGAACCTGCACCTTTAATCGAGTTTGTGTCGTATAATAGCGGGACAATGAAATAATCGTTGTTGGAAAATTAAATTTCATCCCCACATATCGCTTACCCCAAGGGAAAATAGCTAGCAATATGAGTAATCCATACACTTCATTTGAATTTGTCAGTAGCGCAAAACTGCCTACTCGCTTTGGGCAGTTTGTGATTCATGGCTTTAAAGACACGTCTAATGATCAGGAACACATTGCCTTGTCATACGGTGAATGGGCAGAAAATAACGTGGTTCCGATTCGTATTCATTCTGAATGTTTAACCGGTGACGCACTATTTAGCACCAAGTGCGATTGTGGTTTTCAGTTGGAAAGAGCGCTGCAAAATATAGTAGCCAATGGATGCGGTGTTTTACTCTACTTGCGCCAAGAAGGGCGTGGTATTGGGCTGCTTAATAAAATTAAAGCTTATCGTCTGCAAGATGAAGGTTATGACACGGTTGAAGCTAACGAACACCTAGGCTTCGATGCAGATCTACGCGATTACAGTATCTGCAAAACGATGCTAGATACGCTGAAAGTGAAACGCGTAGAGCTAATGACAAATAATCCTAAAAAGGTGGATGCATTAACTGCAATGGGTATTGAGGTTGTAAGGCGTTTACCAATCGACCATGGTATTACCGACGCTAATAAAGCTTATCTCAAAACAAAAACCGAAAAGCTAGGCCACACATTCAATGCTGAACATTTAAAGTAATTCATTTTACTTCGACCAAAGCCCCATTATTTAAGTTTGTATTCAGTTTCGGTTAAGTTTACTTAGCGTATAACTAAGGGTATCAAAGTAAGAGGATATCGTTATGAATACGAATCAAAAAGTAACAACAAGAAAACCAAGATTGTCAGCAAGTACAATAAAAACTATTGGTTACACAGTGTTGTTGACTATGTCGTTAACCTTAGGCATGCATTATGCCCAAGCGACTCCATTGCAATCAAATAAGGTCTATGGGTTTCAAAAGAGCGAATCTCAAGGTGAGTATGATCAAATTGATGCCGCGTTGGCACCTATTGCACTTTATCCAGATTCTTTATTAACCCACATTTTAATTGCGTCAACCTATCCATTGGAAGTCATCGAAGCAGCCCGCTTTATTCAGCAGCATCCAAAATTCGATCTGAACGATTATGAAAAAAATGGATTAGATCAAAATACCATTGAAGCAATTCAAGAAGACGCGTTGGAGTATGGCTGGGATGCTTCAGTTATTGCACTAACTGCGTTTCCTGATATTTTGAATAATATGAGCGACGACTTAGGTTGGTTAAGTGACTTGGGTGACGCTTTCGAAAATGATCAAGAACTCGTACTAAGTCGCGTGCAAAATCTGCGCGAATTAGCCTATGACCAAGGTAACTTGCAAAACGATGAACAACTAGAAGTCGTCGTTGAGCGCGAGCAAAGCACGCGTGTCATCGTTATTCAACCGGCTCGCCATGAATTAGTTTACGTCCCCTACTACGACACAACTATTATTTATGGGCCAAGTTGGCACGTGACCTCGTCATATCGGTGGTCAAGACCCCTCTATGCGCGTCATTATAGTCACAACTATGTCTACTTTACGCCTGGTGCATATATAGGTAGCCGATTATTATTCGGTGGGATCAATTGGGGTAACCACTACATTTCGATTAATCGCGATTGGTCTTATCGAAAAGCACACCACTACAACTATACAAATACACGGTATAAGCGCGTTAATAACAAAGAGTACCAACGTTGGACTCCGGTAAAACGCCATACACGCCATATTGAACGTCAAAAATATGCGGGCAATAAAGCAACACACAGCGTTTATAAACGCAACGCATGGGTGACTAATAAACACAGCGAGTTTGCTGACGTTAGAAGCTCAGATAGGAAAATTAAGCGTAATAATTCAGAGCAACCTACACGTCAGTTTTCCAAAAAGATAAGCAACAGCGAGCAAAAACAAAAGCTAAAGAGGAAAATTGATAAAGCAGAGATACGCCAACCACAGCCAATTAAAAAGAGAGATGTAGAGAGCAACGACAGAGTTATTAAGGTTAAGTCTGGAAGAACGACTGTGTCGAAACCACAGCGTCAGGTTTCGCAGTACAACCGTAACGTGTCACAACCGAACCGTGAGGCATCTAAACCGAAGCGCCATGCTGTTCAGCCCCAGGTGTCCAAACCGCAGCGCCAGGTGTCTAAACCGCAGCGCCAACATGTACAAAAACCTAAAATAACGAAACGTTCTAAAGAGTAAGTGTCAATACCTTAGCAGTTTTGCGACGACTTAAGAATTTGCTTTTACAGCCACAACTCAAGGTTGTCGCAGGCGCCTATGCAAAAACCAGATTGTGGATACTTATCTGTTCAAGTTTTGCATAGGCGTTTTTTCATGATGAAGATGAAGGCATGCGGATCGTCAGACCTGCCTCAGGTGCAATTTTCCCCTCACAAACATCTGCATAAATATCCGCCATCCCCTCTAAACCATGGATGTTTGTCATTTTTAGCCATTCACGACTTTTTGCAAAAGAGTGTTTTAAGTATTTTCCGCTTTGCTGTTCAAAACCTTCCATTCCCCATTCTTTAATGCGCTTTTGAAGCTGCGATGGTGCAAAGAAGAATTCACTGCGTTGCTTTATAAAATCTGGCCCTGTTTTGATTTCTTTCCAATGGGTTACACCAACATTCGAGCAAAATTTCATGTTATCGCCCAAGTGTTTATGCAAGTCATTCAGAACCTGACCATTTCCAGACATATCGACAATCAAAGTCGGTTTAGTCGCGTCTATCTGCTTTATTTGATCATACGATAAGATCGTATCGTAAACGCCTAAGCTTTCAACCATTTGCATATTGCGAGTTGAAGTTAATGCAACCTGTGACGGCGCATTCTCGTCATCTTTAACACCATAAGCCAAACCTGTACTGGTTTTACTTGAAGCGCTTATCATGACTAGCTGAGTTGCACCAAACCAATCGTTACTTTGAAAATAATCATATAGAGCAAATGATGTTATATGCAGTGGGTATAGCAACATGCGATCATCTTCAAAGGCTTTGTTATAACCTGGCTCAGACTCTACTTTACGATAAATATTATATCCTACTGGCAATGCAGCACGATGTGCAGCGCCGTCAATCCAAGCCGTAGGACTTACTTTAGTCGGCTGCATTAATAAATGAGTGGCCGGCGGGAAATAGCCGAATAGCCTCTCCCCCACTGGAACCTCAGCGTTATTTGATTTCACTACATCAGCAAAACCCCAAACGGGCAACACTCCCCAATCGGATAAATCCTCACTCGCATTTGCGCTTGCAGTATGGGGAGGGAAAAACTGCCAATAACCTATTTTTTCTGCAACGACAGCATAGGTAATATTATTCGCGGTGAGTGCAAATTTATCTACTTTCACCAAAACCTCACCTTCAGCTAATGCTTCATTTGAAAGGTCATTATCTATAATTCTGCATTCTACATAATTACTTTTACTTACTTGAAACTCGCTCATGCTGTTTATCCTAGTTCAATTGCGGCTAAATACCCCTGCAGTTTGGCCATCGCCGGTTGACCATTATCACGCATGCGTTTAAGTATCATAAGTTTCTCCATATCATCTGGTTTTACTGAACGAACAAGTTTGCTAAAGCCATCTAATCGGTTATTTAACAGCCACTTTCTAAGCCCTTCGTCTTTCGACCAAATATGCTGATTCATTAAAAAAGCAGCGGTCAGTCGCAGCCAATCTATGTCGGAATTTGGTAACGGGACAACATTACAAATTTTATTTTTCACTGTATCGTTTGGATAGGTAGCTTCTACATGCGCAATAAAAGCAGCGCTGAATACAGGCTGATAAGAACGCACCGTTTGCGGCGTTATAACACCTTCGGCAAAAATAGGTTTCATGACTAAATTTGAAATCGCGCTTGCAGAACAATCAACATGAATATGCTTTAGCGTAGTGTCAATCTCGCCTTCTTGAAGTGTGATTTTATTCGCTGAAATAGACATAACTCTGCCCATTCGTACAACATTCTTTACTCTTTGTAACTCACTAAGCTCCATTTTACTAACCGTTGCACCATGAAACATTTTTGGCCACACATTTTTGTCAATTCTTAAAAATACGCCTGACGCCTCTAAGCGCAAAAACATATCGTTTATCGATGTTGAGTTGACGATAGCTTCCATTTGGTTGGCTTGAGCACCTATAGCACTAGCAAAAAACTCCTCTGTTGGTTGCGTATTTTCACGATCAAGTAACCATGCATCACGAGGCATAATCCAGGTAATATGGTCTGGGTTTGCGCCGTTTTCAAGTAAAAACAATACCGCATCGATACCGGTTTTACCGCCACCGACAACGACATAGCCAGCAGGAGGAGTCTGAATTTTTGGCAGGTCATTCAACGGCATAAAACGCACCCCATCAGCCACAGAAAAATTAGGTGTGTGCGTAGATGGAACGGTGGTTTTTAAATAGGTACAATCAACGGTTTTACAATTCACTTCAACATGGTGCTTCTGACCGGTTAGGATTGACTCAAAATTACCATTGCCCTTGTAATCGCAAATTGGGAAGTACTTCACCCGCCCCGTTGGCAAAAACTGCTGGCGCATAACATTATCAAAATAAGCACTGACTTCAGCGCCTGTGGCTAATTCATTTAGTCCTTTGTTAAGACCTATCTCATCTTTGCAACCTTTGCTTAGTTCTCTTGAACTAACACCATAGAACGCAGAAGGTTGGTGCAACGTCACAAATGGATAAGCAACATTCCAATGACCACCCGGCTTGTGATGCTTATCTACAATAACGATATTCGCATCAGTCTCGGTCAATATCGTATCAGCAAAGGCCATTCCTACTGCGCCGCTGCCGACTATAAGATAATCTGTTGCATGCATTTTTATCGTCATTGTATTTCTCACTAATATAAATTTAGAAGGTAAAAAACGTTACTATCAGGGATAACACTCGCCAGTTAAGCATAGCAAAATTGGAAAAGCAAACAGTCCACATGCGAAGAAACGGATACTAGTTGCAGACCCTGAATTGTTTGCTGTCGGTGGTATTTCCGCGCTAAGCGCTCGTTCCATTGCACAAACTGCAGGTGTTTCAACTATAAGCCATTTCAATGTTAAAAAGGGGATCTTGGATACGTTGTTTATAGAAGGTTATCAGATGGTGCACGACACTATGGATTTTTCAACGATGAGCTTGTCGACAAAACAAATTTTGTTGATAAGGGTTAAGGGTTATCTTACCAGCAAACCCATCCTGGCCACTTAAGCAACAGATAGCGTTAGAATTATACGCTTTTGTGCATGGTTAAGGCAGCTTAAATCATCGTTAATCTATTACCTTGAGAAGTAAATTTAGGTCGTTGTTAGCCCCCAGTAACAGGAGGGAAAAAGGCAATTTCATCGCCGTCATTTACTACCGCTGACCCGCTGGTTAATGCCTGATTCAGTGCAATCAATACGTCTTGCTCTGCGAGTAAGGTCCATGGTTCGCCGCGAGCAACGAGCTTGTGCTTTATATCTGCTACTGTTTTCTCATCGGTATACTCATAATCTAGCGTATCGATCCCAAGGCGTTCACGCAGCATGGCAAAAAATCGAATATTTATCATATCTCTGTTCTCTTCCATTCACCCGTTTTACCGCCTTCTTTTGAGAGTACTTTAATATCACTGATGAGCATATTTGGATCAGCTGCTTTACACATATCAAAAATGGTAAGCGCGGCTACAGAAACACCAGTCAATGCCTCCATTTCAACGCCTGTAGTACCGACTAACTTACATTCGCAGCGAATATTTATGCGCGAGTGACTATCGTCAATCTCAAAATCTACTGCCACCTTTGAGAGCATTAACGGATGGCATAAAGGAATTAATGAAGGGCATTGTTTTGCACCTTGAATGCCGGCAATTCTTGCGGTAGCAAGCACATCACCTTTAGCAATGCTGTTGTCTTTGACAAGTGCGAGTGTTGACGGTGTCATGGATACAAATCCTGTCGCCACAGCTGTTCTTGTGGTCGGCGTTTTTGCGCTTACGTCAACCATACTAGCTTGACCACTGCGGTCAACATGGGTGAGCTTACCTTCGGTCTTCAACTTATTATCCATATTTCCTCATTTAGCATTTTTTATTGAATTCTTTATTGAATTCTTTATTGAGTTCTTTCTTGAATTCTTGGTTAAATCCTCAAGTAGCACATCTATTGGCGACTGTATAGCAACAACAATTGGCTGGACTCTCGATGCGCGCCTTAACTTAATGACTTTTGATAGCGTTTTTTAGAACCTCAGGAGTATGCATAGGAGAGCCGCTTTGTTTTTGCTCTGCATCTTTAACTAAATTAACAATACACTGGTTAACTGGGGCCGACACGCCATATTTTTTAGCAAGACTGACAATTTCACCATTAAGAAAATCAATTTCAGTTTTACGTTTCAGTGCAAAATCTTCATACATTGAAGAACGCGCTTTCGGGTCTATTTTCAGCGTTGCACTAGCCACTCGCTTAAACAACCAATTGGGTAGTGCCAATATGTGTGGCATCCAACTCGGAATCACTTTTCCTGTTCGCGCAGGCTTGATACCAGCAACTTTCATTACTGCTAACGCTTCCGCAATCACTTTCGTCATTACTAAGCGATATTCACGATTGTTCATTTGCTCTAACAATGGAATTCCGGACAGCGCATTAACTGAATTATTTAAATTTATAATCAGTTTCCCCCATTGTACGCCCTCAATATCTTCATGTAATGTCACTGGCAAATTCGCTTGTTTAAGCGCATTGATGAGGGTGGCGTAATCACCTTCTTTTGCCTCTATAGCTAAATTACCTTCGGTCCCGCAATGAAACTGCCCCTTACCGTTATTGAGAACGTTAAAAGGTACCATGGCTTTGAGTATCTTATGATTCGGCAACTTAGTCTTTAAAGTCGCTACATTTTGAGTTCCGTTCTGAAAGCTAACAATCACTGCTGAAGATTTCGCATATTGCAGAATGGACTGGGCAGCAGACTCCGTATCGCCGCTTTTCACGGTCAATAAAATATAGTCTGCATCAGCAACACTATCCATTAAAACAGAAAACTGTAGCTGTTCGATTTGCATCGTGTCATCTCGCCCCTTCCAATCAGTGACGTTTAAACCATGCTCGGTCAATTGCTTTTGAATTCGTTCTCTACCGACTAAAATGACATCAATACCATTCGCTGTTAGGCAGCCTCCAAGATAACAACCAACACTGCCTGCTCCTACTATCGCGATTTTTTGCTGCATACTTTATTTGGTCCTTTGTTTAGACAATCCCAAACTGCGACCTTTCACAGTAGTGAAGTAAAACACAAAAAGAATGAGGCTAACTAAGTAAAGCTTATCGCTTTAAATTGCAACCTAAACAGTGAATAAAGATCACTGGGTTCTCTCGACATATTGGTTAAATTTAAAAAATGCTGCAAAAAAAGAAGCTTTAATAAAACCCTTTAATGATTCATATTTATTTAAAACAAAGTATATTTGTCGGATAATCCATCAATCATAGAGAGCCTCATGTTGTATAAGCTAGTTGCTCTTCTAGCACTTCCAATTTTAGTAATTCAAGGAAGATAAGTTAGAAAACGAGCCCTCAAACTTCCCGAAGCAATTGGAGAACGCTCGGGGGCAAAAACCAAAGACATGACTAAAATGCTAGAGATGGCAAAGTTAACCAAGCCGTTTGACATAGTAATAACCAGTTTAGGAGTGAATGATGTTACGTCACTACAACGGACCAAACATTGGTTAAATGAACAAAACAAGCTGCATCAATATTGTTTCCAGAAACTGGGTGCTAAACATATTATTGTCAGTGCGATGGCTGGCGATGGCTTTCACCCAGGTCCACGCATATACGTTGAATGGGGCTTAAATTTGAGTAAGCGTATTGTGTACATTGCGAAAAGCTTACCCAATGAATCTGACGTTAACATTTGATACCGCGGTTATTTATTGGCTTATAGATCATGGCTTCTGATTTAAAGATTGCGCCCTATAGCTCATAGGTAAAAGAAGTAGCTTTATCGCATGTTCAAACAAGCAGTGTGATCTGGGTCAAGCTTGCTTTGATCGTGTGTTTGGTATTGACGCGAAATTCCCAGTTTTTATTATCACGTTGTTATGCAAATTTCTTGGCAAATACCTCGGCAAAAAATGCTGCCGACGCCTCGTCCATATTGAAGTACAAACTAGGTTCGATCAGTTCTACTTCTATAATCATTAATTCACCATGTAACGATACAATGTCAACTCTGGCGTACAAAGCCGTTTCGGGTAATGCATCAATCGTTTGCTCCGCAATAGCAAACATCGCGTTCGACGGTTCAATACGGCTCAATTGACCTCCATGTTCTTCTTGCACCCTAAAGTCTCCTTTAGCAGGTTGCTTGCAAATGGCATGGCTATATTGTGAATTAAAGTAAAAAAGGGAATATTCACCTTCCTCAAGAATACTAGTTAAAAACGGTTGGATCATTGCTGATCGCTCGTTGTATTCTTGCATTATCGATGATAATTGCTCAGTCACTTGCGCTGATGTGAGCCGGTAAGTAGCGTCAGCATTCGCGCTAATATAGGGCTTTATCACAATTTCATCACAGTCAAATTTAGCAAATGCGGCAGCAAAATGCGCTTCTTGGAGTTCGTCAGCCCAAAGCGTCGGAATAATTGAAACGCTTTTTTCTTCAAGTTCCTTCAAATAGCGCTTTGAAATATTCCATTCAATTAACGACATCGAATTGCATAGCACAGCAGATGAATTATCAATAACTTGCAGACACGCTAGGAAATCTTGGCAATGCGCTTGGTAGTCCCAGGTGCTGCGCACCACAACAACATCATATTGATCCCAATTGTGCTTTTTTGCATGCCAGGAAACTTCGGTGTAATCCCACCCTAAGCTTTTTAGTGGAGCCTCAAGCATTTTATCGTAAACGAAAAACTCTTCTAAATGGTCAGTCGTTAAAATAGCTACTTTGCGCATTTGATTCCTTACTTTTCCTGGGCTCAGGTGGTGTTTTGAGTTTGTTTATTTGTGGTAAGTTATATTGGATACCAGACTTAGCTTCACTTTGGTGTGAGCCAAATAGAACCGCGATGATAATAATACTTGCACCTGTAATGCTTAACCATATATTGCGCTTAAAATGCATAGAAATCCTTTTTTAGTAACAGACAATATTCCGTGGATGTCTGCGGCACCTTTCAGTTAGTGCCAATATTTAGCTAATCTGCTAAGAACAGGAGAATATCAAACAATGCCCCCTCAACGCCATAAATTGTCATTAATAAGAGCGTAAACACCCTAATACAATAAAAAAATAGCAGCTAAAGCATATGCTTTAGCTGCTATTGAACAGGCTATATAGTTAACTTTTAATATTAACTAACTGAGTCATGCTGCCAGTTAATCAATTTAGCTAAACACCTAATTTGGCTAAATTGAAAATTGGCGAATAATGGTGTTGATAGTATCCTTAGCATCACCAAATATCATTCGCGCATTGTCTTTAAAGAACAGCGGATTTTCGATACCAGCGAAACCAGAAGCCATGCCTCGTTTCAGAATAAAGACATTTTTTGCTAAGTCCGCGTTAATAATAGGCATGCCATAAATCGGACTACCTTCAATCTCTCTGGCCGCAGGATTAACTACGTCATTAGCCCCAATCACAATAGCCACATCAAAGTTTGCCATACGCGCATTGACTTCGTCCATTTCAAGCAACAACTCGTAAGGCACATCAGCTTCAGCTAAAAGTACGTTCATATGCCCAGGCATTCGCCCTGCAACCGGATGGATACCATACACCACCTCTGCACCATTTTCTTCCAATAGCACTTGCAGTTCTTTCATCGCGTGTTGAGCTTGAGCTACTGCCATACCATAACCGGGAATAACGACGACTGATTGGGCAGCTTCCAATACATAGTAAGCATCGTCGGCAGCTAACGGTTTAACTTCACCTTCAATTTTAATTTCAGTGGTTTTAACAGTTTGAAAACCAGAAAATAAAACATTGGTTAAGGAGCGATTCATTGCCTTGCACATTACACTGGTCAGGATAATACCACTGGCGCCGACTAATGCACCGGCAACAATCAATAGATTGTTATTTAACGCCATACCCGCAGCACAAGCGGCAAGCCCAGAGTAACTATTGAGCAGCGATATAACCACCGGCATATCTGCGCCACCAATGGGGATGACCAGCATAACCCCCAATACGATACAAAGCGCAACGAAAGCGTAAATGTAAACTGTCGTGTTTGCAGTTTGCGGATAAATAACAACGAGAGCGCCAAGCACGAAAATAGCAACAACGATGAATGCATTAACCAAAGCTTGACCACTAAATACCGTTGAGCCACTACTGATTAACTTAGCAACTTTACCACTGAGTTTTGCCCATGCAATCACGCTGCCGGAAAAAGTAATACCGCCAATGGCAATGGCGAGTAAAACAATGATCGCTAAGTAGCTGTCTATTGCTGAATCAGCTTCAAGCATTGCTAATGCGACCAACAAACTCGCCAAACCACCAACACCATTGAGCAGTGATACCATTTCAGGCATTTCAGTTAGCTCAACCTTTTTAGCAATAAAGGCTCCTACTGCGCTGCCCGCGACGATCGCTACAATAATCCATTCGTAAGCTAAGATATTTTGGTCAATCAAGGTAACGCAAATAGCCACTAGCATACCTACTGCAGAGAGCTTATTACCGCGACGAGCGGTAGAAGGATGACTGAGTAATTTAAGACCCAATATGAATAACGCGGCGCTCAATACATACACTGCATTGATAATAAATTCTGTATTCAACATTTTGCTTCCTTACTTACTTTTAAACATGGCAAGCATGCGGTCCGTGACCATGTAGCCGCCAACAACATTTATCGTTGCAAGGAATACCGAAACACTGCCCAAAATTTGTGCAAGTAACAGGTTTTCATTTCCGGAGTAAGCAATAGCACCAATTAAGGTGATACCTGACACCGCGTTTGCACCGCTCATCAAAGGCGTATGCAGAGTGGCAGGCACTTTGCGAATAAGTTCAAAGCCTAAAAATATCGCTAACATTAAAATCATTAAAAGATAGATAAATGACATTACACACTCTCCTGTGTTAACAACGCTTTAATAGTTGGGTTAATCAGCTCACCGTTGTGAGTAATTAGTGCAGTTTGCAAAATATCGTCCTCTAAATTAAGAGATATTGCTTTAGTTTCAGCGTCCCAGAATTCAAGCAATAATGCTTGCAAATTATTAGCGTACATTTGACTCGCATCCAACGCAACTTCGCTTGCCCAATTTCCGGTACCAATGATCGTAACGCCTTCAACCGTAACAATAGAACCCGCAACACTCCCTTCAACATTACCGCCATTTTCAGCCGCCATATCAACAATCACACTGCCTGGCTTCATTTTCGCGATAACCTCTTTTTTGATAAGTAACGGTGGCTTTCTGCCAAATAACTGCGCAGTCGTTATCACCACGTCGGAACTGGCAATGCAATCAGCTTGTGCTTGTTGCTGAATTTCAATTTGTTCTGGGGTGAGTGCTTTCGCATAACCTTGATCTGTTTGCCCGGTTTCACCGATATCAATAGCTAAAAACTTAGCTCCAAGAGAGCGCACTTGCTCCGCAACAACTTCACGCGTGTCATATGCGATTACCGCTGCACCAAGGCGTTTAGCCGTAGCAATAGCCTGGAGACCCGCGACACCAGCACCAATAACAAACACTTTGGACGGTTTTAATGTTCCCGCTGGGGTCATCATCATTGGGAAAATGCGAGGTAAGGTCGACATCGCTTTCGCCACCATGACATAGCCTGCCAAACTCGCTTGCGAACTTAATGCGTCCATTTTTTGGCAACGACTACTGCGCGGGATCATCTCAACACTTAACGCTGAACGGCCCGACTCTTGCAACCATTTTATATGCTCAAGCGCATTAAATGGGTCTAAAAAGCTGATGCAACAAACCGTATTTTTGGTTTTTTCCAAATCAACTTTTTGCAAAGCGTGAATTGACATCACAAAATCAGCTTTTGCTAACAAAGCACCACGATCGGTTTCAATTGTTGCACCTGCGTCTGCGTATTTTGAATCCTCAATATTAATGGTTTTTCCAATGCCAGCCTCGACTAAAACTGTCGCGCCAAGCTTTGTGTAAGCTTTCACATTTATTGGAAGTATACTGCACCGACGTTCATTTTCTGCTTGCTCTGTGACAAACCCTATTATGCTCATTTCGCCTCCTTTTTTGGCTGGCTCAGATTATATAAATATTTTTTATTAGGCACAAAAGGCCACCGGCACGAGTTGCCCGGTTTTTCTGTCGGTTTTTGGTTATCTTTTAGATATTATTATTATTATTTTTTTGCTGCTCTATGCAGCATAAAGCTCATGTTAAACTGCCAAACACGTTGCAAGCTTTAATTGTTTCTACAATATTTTTAGCATTAGTACTTATTGGTATACGCTCTCAGCGAGTTTTTGTCAAAATATGAACTGATGATTCTGCGAACAAATCGGGAGCAGTATTCCAATTGGGCTATAGGGTAACTATGGCGAACTCATTGATATCTATCAACAACCAATTGGCTATTTCAAATACTTTTTGGATATTAGCTTTTGTAATCTACGTATTTTGAGGCACTTTGAGGTCTCTACTCAAGCATGCATTAACGCGACAAACAACACATCCCCAAAATCGACGTTGAAATGTTACCTTAGCTTGTGCTTGTCGGTCTGCATAACCAAGCTATCGAAATAAAATACAACTAGCAACGGAGTAATATAGGCATTAGAACTTTACAGAAATTAAAAGATTTAGGATAGGATCAAATATAAAGACATAGAAACAAGGTAAGCTAGCAAACCATAGGCAACAAATGCGCCCCACGCGTAGCGATTTTTACCCAGTTCAGATTTAAGCGTTGCAACGGTAGCAACGCATTGCAATGCGATAACATAAAACCCGAGTAGAGCCACGCCTGACGCTAGGGAAAGCCCATCCGCTTCTAGGTTTGCCGCCAAGCCTGCAATATTATCATCAGCATTTTGCATACTAAACATCGTACCCAACACGCCAACAAATAATTCACGCGCCAAAAATGAAACGAGGATAGCAACACCATAACGCCAATCTAAACCCAACGGCGTGAAAATAGGCTCAATCCATTGCCCAATTGCCGACAAGTAAGAGTTTTGTAAATCCCCATTATTGGGGAAATAACCTAAGGTCCAAATAATCAAGGACACCACAAAAATGATAGGGCCAGCGCGCTTAACAAATTGAATACCACTGTTAACAATTCGATAAAACAGAGGCTGCCAATGCGGTAATCGATAAGAAGGCAATTCTAGTATAAAGGGCATATCTTGGTGCTCTTTCGATCCTTGCGTCATTTTATTCAAGACACTACTAACAATCAGAGCGGTTAAAATGCCAAATAAATACAACACAAAAAACATAGCGCCTTGTAAGTTGACCCAACCGCCTAAATAACTTACGTCAGGCACAAGTACAGCAATTAATAGTGCATAAACAGGCAGTCTTGCCGAACAAGACATTAGAGGAACCGTAAGCATCGTCACAAAGCGCTTGCGCGGAGACTCAATCGTCCTTGCAGCTAATATTGCGGGTATTGCACAAGCATGACCTGATAAGTAAGGAATAAAGCTGCGGCCGGACAAACCAAAAAAGCTCAATGGCTTATGACAAATAAGCGCGGCTCGTGCCAAATAACCACTGTCTTCTAACACTCCAATAATGAGGGTTAATATCATTATTTGTGGTACAAAAACCAAAAATGAACCTAGGCCTCCAAATACCGCATCAGTCATGAAGTCGTTTAGTAAACCCTCGCCCAAAATTCCGGAAACAACTCCAGCAACGAAGCCAATAGCGTCTTCTGTCGCATCCATGAGCGGTGCAGCCCAAGTAAAGATACTTTGAAACAAAAAGAACATAATGAGTAAAAAGGCAATCCCGCCAAACACTGAATTGAGTAAAAAGCGATCTATTGTATTTTGCCTTTTAAGCACGACATCAGCTTGAATAGCAAATTCCGATGCGAGAATTTTAGCTGCAGTGGCAAAAGACTGTTGATTTATTTCAGTTGGTTTTACTCGGTAATTCTGTGGCGAAATAGCAATTTCGCTTAGTCCTTTTTGTAATTCACTTATGCCGACAAGCGTTTTTGCAGACACGGCGTAAACCGGGCTACCCAATTTTTCGCTTAGCTTAATAGTGTCAATGTTATGATTAAAGCGCAAAAGCTCATCAACCATGTTTAATGTAAATACCACCGTTTTATTATGCTGTTTAGCAATTTCCTGAACTTGTAACGCGAATACAAGGGAGCGCTCCATGCGAGTTGCGTCGAGGTTACATAAAATAACACTGGTCTTTTCATCTGACATTGCTGCTAATAATTGTTCGATAGCAATAGCTTCATCTTTTGACCATGACTTTAAAGAATAAGTCCCGGGGTAATCGATGAGTTCAAATTTTTGTTGCTGTTTGCGAACCAACGATTTGCCGGTATTGGGATCGGTTTCGTGCAAGTAAGCATTAAAAATACCGCTTTTTAGCTCAACCGTAACACCAGGGAAATTGGCAACTTTCTGTCTTAATCCCGTTAATTGATTGAACAGCAGACTTTTGCCCGAATTAGGCTTACCAACAAGAAGAATCTTTTGCATTTTAGATGGCGCTAACGTTTACATGATTAGCAACACTTTGCTCCAGTGAATAGATGCAATCACCCAATTGAATAACAGTAGGGCCATTAAAAGCAGTGCGTTTAATGCAGGTAATTAACTGCCCTTCTTCAAAACCCATCTCCTGTAATCTAATAGCAACATCTGCATGCATAGCGGTACACAGGCTTTTAATAGAAGCTGATTTCTTTGAAGGAATATCCCAGACCGTCATAATGCTCTCTTTTTAAGCATTGAATGATAGTTAACCCATGGATATGCTTTAAGCACGCTAGCCAAGGCAACTTATTCAATGAATAGATAATTAGTTAAATAAGAATAATTCTTATTCAGGTTATTATCAAGCATATTACGCCAAAAAAAGTGAATGTCCAGCAAGGGAGTTGATATAGCGCAAGGAGATGTAAAGAATAATAGAAATATACTTACCTATCGATAGGTATTACTCTTGTGACTAATAAAATAAGCTATTACACGTAAATAGATAATAAATGAGAAAAGCAGATCCCAAAGTTGGTATTATTGGTGGTGGACTCGCAGGGGTTTATACAGCCTATCTACTTGCACAACATAATATTAGATTTGAAATAATTGAGTCGAAGCCTATTTTGGGCGGACGAATATACGGAGAAGATACCAGTTCTTCTGATTACAAAATTGACCTCGGTCCTTCTTGGATATTCCCTCATCAACAAGAAATACAGAAACTGGTTACTAGTCTTGGTTTACGATTAGTTGAGCAATACTGCTCAGGTGATGCTATTTTTCAGCGCAATTCGAACGAACAACCCCAAAAACTCGACGGCATAGCGCCGCCAACCATGTACCGCATATTCGGGGGAACAACCCGACTAATAGCCGCACTGGCTCAAAACATTGATAAGCAAAATACGACGCTATCAAAGAAAGCTAATTCATTTAAATATGATGGTCAATACTGGCATGTTGGATTAGAAACCAACAACGCGAAATGCGGATTGCAAGAGCAGAAAAAGTCGACAGATATGCAAGAAACCTTATCTTCTTCATCAGCTTCCTTTGAGCATCTGGTTATTGCCACGCCGCCAAGAGTTATCGCACACAAGTTGTCATTTGGACCAACTAGCAGACTCAAAGTCAAGCACCAAGGCGGACAAAACGAAGCTAGCATAGACTCTGACAACGAAGCTACGCGCATGCCCGATCTAAATACCAATAATGTCGATACATTCCTCAAAGCACTGAGTAATAAATTTGAGCAAACCCCGACATGGATGGCAGCCCAAGCCAAGTTTGCAGTAACCTATGAGAAGCCCTTTTGGCGTGAAAATGGGCTATCTGGACAAGCCTTCAGTCATGTTGGCCCTTTAGGTGAGGTGCATGATGCGTCTTTTGAAGACGATAATGGTAACTCAGTTTTCGCCTTATTCGGCTTTATAGGTATTCCATTTACGCATCGTCAACAAGCTTCTACTGAGCAGATAAAAAATGCCTGTTTGACGCAACTCAGCTTAATATTTGGCGAACAAGTAAGTGGGTACCAACAAACATATTATAAAGACTGGGGTAGCGATACTTGCATAGCAAACTCGTTTGATCAAAAACAAGCTCCAATGCATCCTTATATTAATCTCACCTCTGAACAAGCGCAGCTTACACACATCAAACTGCATCTTGCGGCCAGTGAGTTTTCTGAGAGTGAGGCGGGTTATATGGAAGGCGCTATAATAGCAGCCAGACGCGCGGTACAGAAAATACTTTTGGCAGAGGAAAAACTGTAGTTTAACCAAGTAATGAGAGCAATATGAAAATTAATGCAGATTTTTCACAATTCGCGACCGTCCACACAATAGATCAAGACTGGGTAGCATCGCCGATGGCAGGTGTTGACAGAAAATCGCTTGATCGCGTGGGAGTTGAAGTTGCAAGGGCAACGAGCATTGTTCGTTATGCACCGCTAAGTCATTTTTCTCCGCATGTTCATAGCGGTGGTGAAGAATTCATTGTGCTTCATGGCGTTTTTCAAGACGAGAATGGTGACTATCCCATTGGCTCCTATGTACGCAACCCTCCTCAGTCAAGGCATAAACCTGGGTCGGAAAAAGGCTGTGTGATTTTCGTAAAACTGTGGCAGTTTAAACCAGAAGATCGCCAACAGGTCAATATCCAAATGGATAAAGCTGAAATAACCTTTACTGATAATAAAAATAGTATAGTCGAACGACTATTGTTTGCTGACCAACTCGAACAAGTAAAACACATCACACTGTCGCAAAATGCTAAGTGGCAAAGCGACGCTATAAATGGTAATGAAATATTAGTGCTTAACGGTAGTGTCATACATAATCAAGTTCAGTTAAATAAACATGATTGGTTACGTGTTCCTGTCGGCCAAATATTACACCTTCAAGCATCGCATGAAGGTGCAAAGATATGGGTTAAAACAGGTAATTTAACGGATGTTGAAAATCAAATACACCGAGTTGAAAACGCCTAAATTTGGAACAGAAACGCATTTAATAAGGTCGTTTTACTGTGGCAAAGATAATGCTTTTGCCGCGATAATTAGGCTAATAATCTGCCAACCCGATTTGGGCTTCAGATCATTCGATGTAGTAAACAGCCTCAACTTGCCATCATTATCGATAGCGCATAATGGGAGGCATCTATCTTTATATTCCACTTGATAATCGGCGTAACTGAAATTGTCCGATAGCTTTGTGGTTTTCATACTAGCCCCTTTTGAGGTGTAGCCAGCTAACCTTCCATAAGTAACATCATTAGCAAACAAGCCTAATTTTTTAGAATAGGACTCCGAGACTTGATGACTAGGACGTTGTAGTAACTCCCCATTGCTGAGCCCTAATACAGCACCCTTGCCCATTTCATGCTCGAAGTGATAAGTCACTAACGGGTTTAGTTGACGATAAGGTGACATAACTAATACCTTGCCTATTGCCGTTAAATCTAAGTTTCGTTCGGCATGCTCCGACATTGGATTACCAAAATACGTCGGAACACCATCCATGCGTGCTAACTTGATCGTTTCCCAGTTAGTGTCTGCCAGACATATGGGTATTTTGTGCGCCATCAACTCTTTGGCAAACATACGACTAAATTGTGCACCACCAAAAATCAAAAACCCGTTTGGCGCTGGCGCCCTAATCCCTAAGTATTCAGCCACTTTTGCACTTGTTAAACTTTGCAGTACTACTGTCGCAATAATGATCAAGAAGACCATGGGCACTAGCATTTCTGCTTGTACATAGTCTAGCGCCTCTAGTTTCAGTGCAAACAAAGCTGACACTGCTGCTGCCACGATACCGCGCGGAGCGATCCAACTTAACAAAGCTAGCTCTGGCCACTTTAATCCGGTACCAATGGACGACAAGAATACACCGATGGGACGTGCAATAAACATCACTGCCACGAGCACTAACAAAGCGCCCCACCCCACGTTGAGTATAGCGCTTAGTTCAATGCGAGAGGCCAATAATATGAATAGTCCGGATATTAATAAAACACTCAGCGTTTCTTTGAATTCTAAAATATCATCAACATCAACGTCCTTCATGTTTGCCATCCACATGCCCATCACCGTAACGGTTAACAATCCCGATTCATGAGCAATTAGGTTTGAGCCTGCGAAAGCGCCTAACATAATGGTTAGCACCGCGGTATTCATCAGATAATGTGGTATCCAATGATGACGTAAAACTAAACCCAAAAAATAGCCAACCGCAATACCAACTCCAAAGCCGATAGACACGGTTAATCCAAAAGCGTAAAGGGTGTGCGTAAGCGCATCTTGAGTCGATACAATGTATTCAAAAACCAATACGGCTAACAGTGCACCAATTGGGTCGATTATAATTCCTTCCCAGCGCAAAATATTGGAAATTTTTGTACTTGGACGCACGGTTCGAAGCATCGGTACGATGACTGTAGGACCTGTAACGGTAACAATCGCTCCCAACAAAAAAGCCATTTCCCAAGACAATCCTAGAGCAAAGTGAGCCGCCGGCGCAACTACCAAAAAAGTGACTAAAGTGCCTATTGTACAGAGGTTGCGTACCATCGAGCCATGACCACTTAAGTCTTGCGTGCGCAAGGTTAACGCGCCCTCAAATAGAATAATTGCCACGGCGAGCGACACGATCGGAAACAGTAAGTCGCCGAACAATTCGTCGGCGTTGAGTATTCCCGTAACAGGACCCACCACAATACCAACAATAAGCAAAGGCAAGATAGCTGGAACACGAATTTTATACGCAATATATTGGCAAGCAATCGAAAGCAAGCCAACCATTACTAGGGGAATGATTAAGTCGTCCAATGACAAACCTGTTTATTCTTATACATAACTATATATAACCCAAAGTTTTTGTTTAGTCTCGGTTTTTAAAGTTTTTGTAAAGTTTGCATTATCCACTGTTTTAATTGTGTTTCGCCCAATCCACCCGAAATTCGATTAATTTCTTTGCCTTTATGGAAAAAAATGAGGGTTGGGATGGAGCGGATAGCAGCATCGGCTGACACCGCATTTGCACTTTCAGTGTTCACTTTTGCAAATAGAATACCATCAGACACTTTCGCTAACTTATCAAAAGTAGGTCCCATTGCTTTGCATGGACCACACCAGCTTGCCCAAAAATCAACGACCACTGGCATGTGGTTTTTTTCTATATAAGGATAAAAGCTGGTGTCATCTAAGTCTACTGGTATGCCGCTATAAATGGCTTCGCCGCATTTCCCGCACTTAGCACCAACATGAGTTTTATCTTCTGGAATACGATTTGTTGATAAGCAATGCGCACAAACAATATGCATGGGTTCTCCTCAAGTTCAAAAGAATGATACTTCACTATAAGAATTCGAATGTTGCAAATTTAACGATAAAACGCAACAGTAGGATATAACTTAAAATAACAATTGAGACAACACAATGCTTAAATTATATGGATTTGACGTCAGTAACTATTACAACATGATCAAACTAGCAATGGCCATAAAAGGTATTGAATACGAGGCCGTTACTACATATCCGAATCAAACACCTGAATATCTCGCCATTTGCCCAACCGGTAAAGTACCTGCATTAGAAACTGCGGATGGCGTATTGATCGAAACTAATGTTATTTTAGAATACTTAGATGAATTATCTCCTGAAAATCCATTAATTCCGGGTTCTGCGTATGAGCGTGCCAGAGTTAGAGAGCTGATGAAGATAGTCGAACTGTATATAGAATTACCTGCCCGACGCTGCCATACTGAAGCCTTTTGGGGCGTGCCAGTGCACGAGCAAACTAAAACGGAGGCAAAACGCGCTCTTCTCAATGGTATCCAAGCGTTGTCTCGTGCAGCTTCCTTTTCGCCTTACCTTGCTGGTGATAAAATGACAGCGGCCGATATATTTTTCCTGTATTCTATGAGCTTAGCATCAGGTGTGGCCAAAAAATTATTTGAAATTGACTTATTTGCCGAAGCGCCCGGTGCAAAAACATTATTTGCAACGTTAAACGCGATGCCAGAAGTTAGGGCTATTGCGAAAGATCAAGCAGCGGCTCAACCCGACTTTAATGCTTATTTAGCCAAAGCGTTTGCGAAAAAGTAAAAATCACGGCTTGGTTTGGACATCTATCGAGTTTGATATAGGATGGCATTCTGCGCATAAGTGGTGTGCCTGAATTTTACTTGAGCAATCTATATTTGGAGACTCCTTGCAATCAATTCTTGATGAAATAGCACAGCAAATAGCGCAATCAGCGGACAAAGGTAAGGTAGCAACATATATTCCTCAACTCGCACAAATCGCCTCTAATCAGTTTGCCATCAGCGTTGCGCTTCCAAACGGAGAAACATATAGTACTGGCTGCGCACAAACGACTTTTTCTATTCAGAGTGTTTCAAAAGTATTTACGCTTACCTTAGCATTAGGAAAATTAGGAGAGGCTATTTGGTCACGAGTTGGCCGCGAACCCTCCGGCGATCCGTTTAACTCTATCGTGCAACTTGAGCACGAACATGGTAAACCACGTAATCCATTTATAAATGCTGGCGCGATTGCTGTTGCGGACGCGATTATGCAAGGACATCAACCCAAAGAGACCTTAGCTGAAATAATCCAATTCATCCGTTTTCTAGCGAATGATGAGAGTATTGTTATTGACGAAAAAGTGGCTCGCTCTGAGGTTGAAACAGGTAACCGAAATGCATCGCTAGCTTACTTCATGGCCTCATTTGGTCATTTTGAAAACGACGTACAAGCGGTATTAGAAACTTATTTCCATCATTGCTCCATTGCCATGAGCACGCATCAACTTGCAACAGCAGGTCTATTTCTGGCCAATAATGGTATCAATCCAGCTACCGGCTATGCTGTTGTATCGCCGCAACGCGCAAAACGTATTAATGCTCTAATGTTAATGTGTGGGCATTATGATGGTTCGGGAGAATTCGCCTTTAGAGTCGGACTACCAGGTAAGAGCGGCGTTGGTGGTGGCATTTTAGCCGTTGCCCCAGGCAAAGCATCAATTGCGGTTTGGTCACCAGGATTGGATGTTATCGGAAATAGTAAACTTGGCACTGAAGCGCTTGAATTATTTGCGTCTAAAACTGGATGGTCGGTGTTTGGTGACTAGTTTTAACTAGGTACCAACGCATTTAGAGTTTGCACGAAACAGCAAAAACTTAAATGAGATAACTTACCAGGCCTGCAAGTTATCTCTCTTTATTGTAATGATTAATATTGTATTGAGTACTATTTTACTAATTAACTCCGCTCACACACTCAGCAGATAGCGACTACTGCTGACTGTGCAAATTCAACATAAGCGTTCGGGTCTTCAGCAATACCTTTCACTTTAAGGTGATCAGCAAAGCCCAGCCTAGCGCTCATTGCTAACCAAAAAATGGCACTGATTAGACCTACAAAACGCCATAAATTTGATTTAGCCCACTTAAGCGCAAGCGTGATCGATAAAACATATAGCACAAATCCACCAAGCTTGGATGATGCCCAGCCATTGACAAACGGGTAAAGGTTCAGAGGATTAACTGCGATCATATAAACGAAGGTAATAACAAATAGAGTATATAGAACGTGCGGTCCTATTTTTAGAAACTTGTTATTGACCATTTCTGATTTTTTCATGGTCAACACAAAGCTAATGATGAACAAAACAAAAGTAAGCAAAATTATAGTGAGATGGGCGTGTTTAACTATCATGTACATGGCATTCATTCCTTGGCATTTTTTTCTTTTGACAACGGGTGGAAGGCATTATCTGCCTCAACAACTTGATATAAACCATAGTATTAGTAACTTATGCAAATACCAAGTGAAATTAGCTTATTTACACTCGTGCAGATTAATTAACGAGCACGATGCAGCAAAAGATCGGCGCTTATGATAGAGCTAGGTCGAATCTGGGGAATGAACTGATTGAAAACAGCACAAAAGCTATCGTAACTAAGGTAAATTAAGCGAACACAGGTAAACTTTATGGGTATTTAGATAAGCATTTCTTGCGCACATAATCAATAGTGTCTATGCTCTCGAAATTACTCCTTCACTAGCAATATTTAGTCATTTGAACATGCAGCCTGGAACCACTCTATGATCTCTTCAGTCGATGCTAAACCAACGATTTTTGGCACCTTGCTTGGCGTGGCCGCTGGCGGCGTTTGCTCATACTCAAGTGATTATGAAACGGCTAACGAAGCCCAGTATCCTAATCGCTCTGCATATCGTAGCTACTATGACGGTATTTATATGGGCTACAAATGGCAATGCGTCGAATTTGCGCGGCGCTGGCTGTACGTCAATAAAGGCTACATATTTAATGATGTCAGTATGGCTTATGAAATATTCAACCTACGCGACGTTAGGGAAATTCAAAGCAACACAACGCTTCCTTTAAAAGCATTTAAAAACGGATCTTTGCGGCATCCAGAGCCTGGCGCTATGTTGATTTGGGACGAAGGGGGCGATTTTGAGCATACTGGGCATGTTGCAATAGTCAGTGAAGTACTGCCTCATGCTATTCGAATTGTTGAACAAAATATGGATTTTATTGAATGGAAGGAAGGTTGTGATTATTCGCGAGAGATTGTCGTAAAAATTGGCAAGCAAGGGGATTTTTGGCTACATTGTCCCCCCAAAGAAGGTCAAATTTTGGGTTGGATGTTACAAACTGAAGACGAATCGCATAATGAAGACACACCCCAAATGAGTCCTCAATTATACAATGTACATCTGCATGAACACAAAATAGCTTCTACGAATTCACGTCCTTGGTTGAACATCGCTAATGAAGATGAAGCTGCCTACGTCGAAATGATGAAAGGGCATTGGTTAAGTTCTGTAAAAGAAGACTTTAATTATTATTACGATATATCACAAACCGCAGAAGAACTTTTAGAGACAGCTACCGACGAATTGCACGGTATGTTTATGCATGCGACAGACTACGTACTTCAACATCCAGAAATGCTCGAGGCATTTGGTTTTCCAGAAGGTATTTTGCCGCGTATTAGACAGTCATGGGACAACCGTTTGAATCAGCTCATCACTAGCCGGTTCGATTTTGCTTTGTCTGAAAATGGGCTAAAAGTATATGAATACAACTGCGATTCAGCGTCGTGTTACATGGAAGTGGGTAAAGTACAAGGTAAATGGGCAAAACACTTAAATATAAAGCGCGGACATGATGCGGGTAAAAATTTGTTTACTGACCTCGTGGCGGCATGGAAAAAGAGCGATGTAAAAGGCAAGGTTCACGTCCTGCAAGATAGCGATCCTGAAGAGGATTATCATGCTTTATTTATGCAAGAAGCAATTCAAGCCGCCGGACTAGAATGCGAACGAGTGGTTGGTTTAGACTCATTAAAGTGGAATGACGACGGCGTTATTGTCGACTCTACCGGCGTGCCCCTCAAGTGGATTTGGAAAACGTGGGCGTGGGAAACAGCTCTAGAACAACTTAGACAAGAAATGGTCGATTCCTCGGATCAGAGTTTTATTAACACCCCAACTACCATCGCGGGTCAAACACCCAAGCTTGCAGATGTGCTTTTACGTAAAGAAATCATGGTATATGAACCCATGTGGACCTTAATACCGAGTAATAAGGCCATACTTCCTGTTCTGTGGTCTTTATTTCCAAACCACCCATGGTTGCTTGAAACAAGTTTAGAGCTAAGCGAAGAACTCAAGCAAAAAGGCTTCGTTTCGAAACCGGTAGTAGGTAGATGCGGCGCTAACATTCAACTGGTAGATGAGAACAATCAGACACTGGCCGAAAAAGGCGGTAATTTTGGTGAGCGCGATTGCGTTTACCAACAACTTTGGCCACTTCCTAAAGTGGGGAAATACTATGTTCAAGTCTGTACATTCGCCGTCTCAGGTAATTATTCAGGCAGCGGTGTTCGAGTAGACCCATCCATGATTATCGGTAAAGATAGCGACTGCATGGCATTGAGAGTGCAAGAAGATGGTGCCATTTAAAATTAGTACATGCACGTCGAGACATATCGATGCTATATAACTTGGTCTGTATCAAATTAACGACAAGTATCAGAAGCATATTTTAACGGTGCCCTTGTCATTGTTATATGAAAACTATGCGAACTATTTACTTTTGGGCTATTATTAAATGGAACTATAACTAATAGTAATAATAAATCGACCCAAAGGAAGTATTACATGGAAATATTGTTTGATTATCTATTGACCGTAGAAGTTGCCATTATCGTCTTGGTTTTAGTGTTGTTGAGAAGCAGCATTAAATTTGTGCCACAAAACAGAGCTTTTGTTATAGAGCGATTTGGTAAATTCCAGTCGACGAAAGAAGCTGGACTAAACTTCATTTTACCCTTTATCGATCGTATTTCTGCCGACCGTTCGTTAAAAGAACAGGCTGTCGATGTGCAAGAACAGAGTGCAATCACCAAAGACAATATTTCATTGATGGTAGATGGGGTTTTATATTTTCGAGTGATGGACCCTTACAAAGCGACCTATGGTGTCGAGGACTATGCCTTTGCTGTAATCCAATTAGCGCAAACCACCATGCGTTCTGAACTAGGTAAAATGGAACTCGACAAGACCTTTGAAGAAAGAGACATATTAAACTTAAATATCGTAACAGCAATTAACCAAGCCGCTGGCCCTTGGGGCATACAGGTTATGCGCTATGAAATTAAAGATATTATTCCGCCGGGTTCGATTATGGAAGCGATGGAAGCGCAAATGAAAGCCGAAAGGGTCAAACGTGCACAGATTCTAGAATCTGAAGGTGACAGACAATCTGCGATTAACCGCGCTGAAGGTCAAAAAGCCTCTGTTGTATTAGCCGCTGAAGCTGATAAGTCAGAACAAATATTGCGCGCACAAGGTGAAGCATCGGCAATAGTCGCTGTCGCAGAAGCCCAAGCGGAGGCCTTAAGAAAAGTAGGTGAAGCAGCCAATACTGAGGAAGGTCAAAAGGCAATCCAACTTGATCTGGCAACAAGAGCGATCGAAGCTAAGAAAGCCATAGCCAAAGAGTCTAGTGTTGTGCTGTTACCAGACTCAGCTACAGATATCGCATCAGTAGTTGCCCAAGCAACAAGCATTATCAGCGCTATGACTAACAAAGGAGCCTAATATGGAATTGTTTGCTAATAACTTAATTGAAACGATATTAATTATAGGTGTTGTACTGTTAATCGTTGAAGTTGTGGTTTTAGGTTTTAGCACATTTTTTCTAACGTTTACTGGTTTAGCTGCTATTGCTACAGCATTGATTATGTGGGCCGGATTAATTCCCGAAACGTTTGCTTGGACAATAGGTTCAATTGCTATTTTCACTGCTGTATTCGCTGCTCTACTATGGAAAAAGCTCTCAAAATTACAAAATAAGGTTGATTATCATCGCCCCGATTCTGATCTCATCGGGCATACTTTTGTGTTACCTGAAAATATTGAAGCGGCGCTACCAATGAACGAGAAGCCTCAATACCAATTCTCAGGTATCAATTGGTATTTAAATGCTCACGAAGATTTGGTAAAAGGAACCTTGGTAGAAGTTGTGCAGGCTGATGTTGGTTCATTGTTGATTAGAGCAAAAGAAGCTTAACGAGTGACATAGCCAACCATGCTAGCGTGGCTGCGCCCCAACCTTAGCAATATTCGCAACAAAGAAGACGGGGACCGAATATTCTACTGTGCTGTGGACCAGGCTGAATACGGTGATTGTAACTCAAGCGTATACTGAACATTGATAACTTTACAAGTTTCTTGACAGATTATCGGCTGTTTTGACCATGATTAACCATGATGATGGGTATGGTTCATAAACGAAGGTTTTCTTTACACGGTGATGATGGGTGGGAATTGCTAGTAATGTGGTAACTGTGATGATGGGAGTATGTCACCCACCCCTTTTAATCAAGGGTGGGTCAATAGTAACGTAACTTGAACTAATCTATTCATTTTTATACTCCAAATGGAATGGGTACTGCATATTACTATCAAAATACAGTGTTTTATCAGTCCCACTAGGGATTAGACTAAAAAACGTTTGGCAGGCGTGGTGACTTCCACTCTTTTTGTAAGAATGCAGGCTCAGTTATTAGACGACAATTAGATAGAGCTAAGCCCCCCAGCCATCCCTGCTAGCAAACTCTTGCTGTGCTGCGCAGGTCACCGGGGGTGCTCGCATAGGCGGTCTAGTTTTTCTGGCTCGTCAGCACTGGCAAAAACTCCTGCGTGAAGCGAAAAACCTGAAGTATTCGCTAACTGGCCATATTCTCCATGTGTAGGTGCTTTGATGCGGGTAAAAGTCGTCCCGCCCCACGTATTCTCGTTAATAGCACCTTCTAAAAAAGCATGTGGAAGTGGATGTTTAGGTTCAGGGCACTGCCAAAACGCCGTATAAGCGTCACTGCTCCTGCCTTGGCTTGTTTGTTGGAAAAGCCGGCACTGCTCACAACGTGTGTGGATATAGCGCGGTGTATGATAGCCATCACTTTACTTAGTTCATTAGGATATCTAGCCAGTAGCAATCTCAAAGGAATAGGCAGACTCAACACCCATTGACGAATTGGGTAATCCTATTCCGGTTACCGGTGTAGTACGTCATGTACAAAAAGCGCAGCACTTATCGCCATTCTTCTGCCACCACAACTAGGACAGAAGCCCCTGCGTTTGCAGCTAAACGCGACGAGTTTTTCATGTTTACAATCATCACATACGACCCGCAGAAAACCGTGCTCTAAGCGACCACAACGTAAAAATTCGTCAAACTCGCGCTCAACAAATTTAGGTAATTGCTTACCTTGTTGAGATAGGGTTTCTTTGAATTCGGGGTAGTGCCGCCCGACCAGTTGATATAGTAAGGTATTTTCTGGTCGGTGGCGTTTGTATTGTGTCGTTTGCTGTAAAGCCAGCACCGTTCTCTTCCTTGATTGCGCTATTTGAGTCAAAGAATGGCAGAAGTACGTAGACTTATCGACTGGTCACTAGAATGTTTTTGTAGTTCTTTCTTTAAAGCGTCTCGTGCTTGGACATACAGCGTTTTGTATATTGTTTTGTGAGACACATGTAAGTCCTTATCAGAGTAAGTGCGCATAAGCCAACCTGCGATTTGCTGTGGCGACCAAGTTCGATGTAACTTCATCGCAACCAATCGTGCTAATACTTTGTTCAACAGAAGTTTACATCGCTTTGGCCTTTTCGCGTGTTCCCATGCGGCCGAGTCGGCTTTATTCGCTCTATATGATGTACGACCACCATTTCGATTAACCTCCCTAGATACCGTGGAAGGCGCTCGATTAAGCTGTTTTGCTATTTCATGCAACGAATCACCTTGTTGATATCTATCCCAAATAACAGCACGCTGTTGTGCATTGTAGTAAATTCTTTTTCTTTGTTTCATAGCAACGCCTCCACTTTATTTAAGTATAGCGTTGCATTGACCGATTGAACTCACAGCGATGAGCGGACCTAAACTCCCACAATGCTTAAGACAGCAGATCCGATATTCCGGACATTAGCACTCACTACAAACTTAGCCGAGCAAAATAGATACTTGCCCAACTACGTTGAACGTGAGTTTGACGATTTTTTGCGTTGCGGTCGCCTCGAGCACGGTTTTCTTAGGGTCGCATGCGGCGATTGTAAACACGAGAAACTTGTCGCGTTTAGTTGCAAACGCAGAGGTTTTTAGTCGCGGTCTGCAGGACCTAGCTGCGGCGCTAGAAGAATGGCTGAAAGTGCTGCGCTTTTAGTAGATGACGTACTTAAGGGGTACCCAATTCGCCAGTGGGTTTTGAGCCTGCCTATACTTTTGCAATTGCTATTGGCCAGATATCCTAGTGAATTAGGCAAAGTCTTAGGTATCATTCATCGCGCTAAAAAGTTAACTAAATAACAATCGGAATAATCAACCACACCGCTTGCATCAGCAGGACAGATTGCTTCACTAGAAAAGTTACCCTCCACCGGATACCCCACGTCATCACTCCTTAAGGAATAGGCATAATCCTCTAGCACTGGCTTTATCAGCCCCCAAAGAGCAGTCGATTCATCTTCAGAGCGTCCTGCATAAAAACATGAAACGTTAGTTTTCAGGCCATTGCGATAAGTCTCCGAAAAATTCTCTTCTCGAACACTCCGAAACAATTCCACCATATTTTCGTATGGGAGAGAACTCCAATAACTCTTATAATCAGAATCGGCCCAATGAGACCTGTCAACATCCTCCGCCTTATCGATCAAAGCTGTCATTGCGGTTTTGCACTCGGCTGTTGAAGAAAAGTCAAACTCACCCGTCTTCGCAACAGACGTTGAAACACCAGAAAAAACAATCAATACTATAGCTAGCTTTTTAAGCATAACGAAAAACTCCCTTTGTTAATCTGTTTTAAGCGGCACTTGTAGCTAAGCGTCTGAAAATAGTCAAAACGTCTTGCGGTCACAATTTTTGCTAACGGCTAACTTTATGGGTCGAAATGGCGGGGATGACAAGGTCGAAATTTCACGGGCCCAACGCACATGCTTGGCGGCCGACGGCATTGTCAACTTATCGAATATGCGTGATAAAAACTGCTTCTCTGTCACTTAAACCAAATTCTGGACGCAACTTACCCTAGTCCATTCATTAAACGCTCGTTCTCGAAGTGTTCTATAATTCTTTGCCCTCATTAGATGGCGGCCAAGTCTGAAGAGGTTATTGACTACCCCATGACAGGATAAAAATCGTTGAGCGTGGCCTTGTGATTTGAACCGCCGCATTTGCCGTTCTTGTTGTCTAGTCGGCTGATGAGATAACTCACAACGGTTGTTTTCGTATTGCTCGGTTGAATGACTAACGCTGGGCATAATGTCTCTTTTCGCAGTTGAATAACTGCGCAATTTATCAGTAATTATCTAACAGTCTCGTAACTAACGCAGATACTTCTGGCAGCCAATAGCTCTTCAACATCTCGGAAGCTAAGTGTAAATCTATGGTATAGCCAAACAGCGTGACTAATAACCTGAGATGGGTAGCGATAACCTGCGTACATTTTAGTATTTTCCATGCGCTAATTATCTCACAGATATTGGTACTTGTGATAAGTTGACAGTACCTACCGATGGCAATAGATTATTACAAATACTTTAGGGTCAAAAAAACTCTCTATATAGTTAAGGGTTCCGTCTCTCATATAGTATGTTTTGTGTTCAATGGGTGACCCTATCATTCCAAAGCGGAAGTATCATTGACCAGCAAAAATGGATTAAAAGCGCCTTCATCATTTCATCATTACTATCATTTCATTATTACTAATGACGGCTTTTGTGGGGGTTATATTCTTTTGAGGCAAATGGACAAAAGTCTCCATTTACATTCCATTTGTCTTTATTTAATTCCGTTTGTCTCCATTTACCATCTAATTAATCAAAGCTATGCAATCTGCCCAGCAACCCAACCGCTCGACCAAGCCCACTGAAAATTATAGCCACCTAGCCAGCCAGTTACATCAAGGACTTCACCTATAAAGAACAGTCCTTCTTGATTCTTAACTTGCATCGTTTTTGATGAAACATAGTCAGTATCAACGCCACCTAATGTGACCTCGGCTGTGCGATAGCCCTCAGTTCCATTTGGCTTAATTCGCCATTGTGTAAATGCCTCGGCTGTGCTTTGCAATTGTTTTGCGTTGTATTGTTTAAGCGGCTTATTTTCCAACTCAAAATATGGGATCGCTGCTTGTACAAAGCGTTTTGAATAGTGCTTTCCAAGGGCTGTAGAAAGTTGTATCTCAGGATTCGACTGCTGTTGCTCAAGTAAATCTTGGAACAGGTCAGCATTTGGGAAAAGGTCAAACTCTACCTCTTGTCCTGGGTCCCAAAAACTAGAAATTTGCAGCACTGCAGGACCACTTAAACCACGATGAGTAAACAAAATGCTTTCATTGAAACTGGTGTTGTTGCAACTCGCATTAGCATCAACTGAAATACCGCTGAGCTCTCCAATGACTGCCTTGTCATGCTCCTGCAACGTAAAGGGCACGAGTGCTGCTTTTGTTGGAATAATGGGTAAGCCAAATTGTTCAGCAATTCTATAGCCGAAGGGTGTTGCACCTAACTTGGGCATACTTAGGCCACCGGTTGCAATCACCAATGACTCACTACTGAAAATGCCTTGACTAGTATTCACCACATAGCGATTTTCAACATATTCAATGTCGATAATTTCTGTTCGATTCTTGATATCTACATTGGCTTTTTTACATTCAGCTAAGAGTAAATCGACGATCTCTTTAGCACTGTCATCGCAAAACAACTGACCGAGAGTTTTTTCGTGATGCTTGATGCCATATTCGTTCACCAATGCAATAAAATCCCATTGCGTATATTGGCTTAATGCAGACTTACAAAAATGCGGGTTTTGGGATAGAAAGTTTTCGTGTGAGGTATACATGTTGGTGAAGTTGCAACGACCACCTCCACTCATGAGGATTTTTCCACCCAATCGCTTAGCATGATCAAATACAATGACCTTGCGACCGCGTTTGCCTGCCTCTGTTGCGCAAAATAAACCCGCTGCCCCAGCGCCTATTACAATAACTTCTGTTTTCGTCACGTTACTACTCTTTGTTATGAACACAGAGCATTATCACTGTTTAATAACAAGCCATCAACTAGATGGCTTGTTTTACTCGTTTTTGTTTTACTAAATTTTCAGCTTTAGTGAAATATTACTTACAGCTGCTTCAATATAGTTTCAGCGTCACTGACTTCAAAACGACCGGGGTCTTCAACATTCAGCGCACGAACAACACCATCTTCTACAATCATGCTGTAGCGAATTGAACGAATACCACCAAATGCGTCAGTGTCCATGTCAAGACCCATCGATTGAGAAAAAGTACCGTTACCGTCTGCTAACATCATTATTTCATCAGCGTTTTGTGATTTACCCCAAGCATCCATAACAAAAGCATCATTTACCGCAAGGCAAATGATAGCATCAACCCCTTTGGCTTTAATCTTGTCGGCTAACGCAATGTAGCCGGGAAGATGAGCTGCTGAGCAGGTAGGCGTAAACGCGCCGGGAACCGCAAACAATACAATTTTCTTTTCATTAAATAAGGTACCTGTATGAGGATTTTTTATTTCACCATCTTGTAAGATACTAAATACCGCTTCTGGTAATGTGCCGCCTACTTCAATCATGTTCACTCCTTCTTATTATATTGTGTGTCTAGATGGCAGTATTATTAATCACATATAGACAATTTAACGATTCAGAGTATCAGTGTTGTATATACACATCAAATCTGTGCTTTTTTGATTCAATTGCCGTGTTCGGTTTGCGCCCCGACGCAAGTTCAATCGGTTCAGCAGAACTGGGCCTCTTTACTACTACCCGACTACCCGCATAGCTTAATGCCGCTTCTAACAATTGCGCGCTGTCGACGTCGTCGCCCAACAATTGTTGAAATGCGCGCATTTCTTTCTTCACCAAAGCGGACTTTTTTTTGTGCGGAAACATTGGATCAAGATAAATCACGTCAGCCAAAGGTTTACCGTCTTTCTTTGCGCCTTGATCCATAATATAGCCTGTTGCATCGGTTTTGACTAGTGATAGCCTTGCGCATAATTCAGGAAGTGCTTCCATACGGTTTAGTGCATCCTCTAGCAGCGCAGCGATAATCTGACTGCGCTCTAGCATGATGACATTGGCACCAACACTCGCCATAACAAAGCTATCGTTGCCCATTCCTGCAGTGCAATCGATGACTGAAAGTGACTCTTTACCTTTTATACCAATTGCTTTAGCTATCGCTTCATTGCGCCCACCGCCATGTTGCTTTCGATAATGAAGCGCGGCTGAATTGAAATCGACTCTAATGTCGCCCCAACTCGGCTCATTGCTCAAACGCAAAGCAAGACCTTCTGAAGTATAAACCAGCTGCCATTGGCTATCGTTTTTAACATTAACAACGGCACTGTCACCTTTCACATTCTGTTTTGACGTTTTTTGGGCTTTGATGTGGGCTTTTTTAATTTTAGACGACGACTTATTTGATTTTACTTGAGCATCATTCAGACCACGCTTTACTATTGGAAAACCAGTTTCAGCCGATAGCTTTTTCGCATCCTCTAGCGGGGAAATCCGGTCACGGTCCTCAACAAGAATAACTATTCCTATACCATTATCTTGCTCACTTTGGTTATTGACCGGAGTATTTGGATCACGCATTCCCATACTCCTCTTTATACGCTAGCCATCTATTAATAAGAGCTTGCGAGTTGCTCGGATATTCCCGCCAGACGTGTTCAGCCATATTTTTTATATCCGGGATAAGTGCTGCATCGCGTATTAAATCGGCTATCTTTAAGTCCGCTATTCCGGTTTGTTTAGTTCCTAATATTTCACCTGGACCACGAATTTCTAAATCCTTTTCGGCAATATAAAAGCCGTCAGTTGATTCACGTAAAACACCTAAACGTTTACTGGCTGTTTTAGATAACGGTCCTGAATACATTAACACACAGTGACTTTCTACCGAGCCACGTCCTACCCGGCCACGCAACTGATGTAACTGCGCCAAACCTAAACGTTCTGGGTTTTCTATAATCATCAAACTCGCATTGGGAACATCAACACCAACTTCAATTACGGTAGTTGCGACTAACAAGTCAAGCTTACCTTGTTTGAAATCATCCATGACTTGTTGTTTCTCGGCTGCTTTTAAGCGCCCATGAACCAGTCCAACCTTTAGCTCTGTTAAGGTAGTTCTCAATGCAACTGCAGCATCCTCAGCCGCTTGACATTGCAATACTTCGGATTCATCAATAAGTGTGCACACCCAATATATTTGGCGTTTTTGCTCGACAGCAGCTTTGCGAACGCGCTCAATAACATCACCGCGGCGGCTATCAGGAAGTACGACTGTGGTTACCGGTGTCCTTCCAGGAGGCAATTCATCGATAATAGAGGTATCTAAATCAGCATAGGCTGTCATTGCTAACGTTCGAGGAATGGGCGTTGCTGTCATTATTAATTGATGTGGGTACCTGCCAAGCTTTTCACCTTTTTTACGTAACGCCAAACGCTGATGCACACCAAAACGATGCTGCTCATCAACAATTACCATTGCAAGATTCTTGTACTCTACTTGCTCTTGGAATATCGCATGAGTACCCACTAGCATTTGGATGTCACCCGACGCTAGCTGTTCGAGCGTTTGTGTTCTAGCTTTACCTTTTAACTTACCTGCCAACCAGCCGACATTGATACCTAGAGGGGTAAACCATTCCGTAAAATTACGCGTGTGCTGTTCGGCCAGTAATTCAGTTGGTGCCATCAAGGCAACTTGATAGCCTGCGCTAATAGCGGATAATGAACTGAGCGCTGCAACTAGAGTTTTACCGGAGCCAACGTCACCCTGGACTAAACGCATCATAGGTTGAGGATGTTGCATGTCTTGCTCAATTTCAATGACCACACGCGCTTGTGCACCGGTTGGTTCAAAAGGTAGGGTCGCTAAAAACTTTTGTTTTAACGGCTCATCTATTACAACCGCAATGCCAGGTTCAGCATTTGATTGCGAGCGTACTTTGAGCATACTCAGGTGATGTGCCAACAGCTCTTCAATCACTAAGCGCTTTTGGGCGGGATGTCTACCTTCGACTAAATCTTCAATTATAATATCTGGAGGCGGTCGATGGACTATATGCAGTGCGTCGGTTAATGATACTTGTTGCTCATATAAGCCATTGGGCAATAACTCTAATAACGCGCCTTTGTCTAATTGCTTCAAAGCTTGCTCGGTTAAATTACGCAGCGTAAGTTGTCTAACTCCTTCAGTTGTTGGATACACAGGTGTTAAAGATTCCTCTAAACTTGTATTTTCAGGGTCATCTACCATCTTGTATTCTGGATGCATCATTTCGAGATTTACTTTGCCCGTGCGAACTTCACCGAATGCACGAATAATATTACCTATCGCTAACGACTTAGTCTGTGCAGCAGAAAAATGGAAGAAGCGCAGGGTGACTGAAGCGCTGCCATCACTGACTTTAACCAACAACATACGACGTTTACCGTATTGAATGTCAGCGGACATAATTTCGCCTTGGATAGACACGTGCAAATAGGCATGCAAGTCGGCCATAGGATAAATTCGCGTACGATCTTCATACCTAGCAGGAAGGTGAAAAATAACGTCTTGTAGGGTCACAAGGCCGATTTTTTTTAATTTTTCCGCTACTTTAGCTCCGACACCTTTAAGCGTGGTAACCGGCGTATCAGCCAGTGACTTCATTTCATAATATTCTTTTAGTTGTAGACTGACCTTATCTCTGAACTTTACCAGACCTTTGCAATTAAGCCACCTGTTCTAGCTATCAGGTTTGGAGGGAGGCAGCTTGCAACTAAGCCTGTCGCAAGCTGATACTCAATATTGACTTAGTTAAGCTGGTCGTCTTGCCAGAATTTTGTTCCTTTAATGGTAGCCTGCAAGGCCAAACCGCTTTCAGTCATGGTATACACGGTTACATCACCATAATAGGCTTCGCCTTCAATCGACTTTCCTTTTGTACCTGCTTTCGCAGCAGCATCAGCATTACCACCGAAGGTCCAGCCTTGTTCTACGAAATTGCGCATGGCTGCTTGATTATGAAACACCATAACAATACGATAATCTTTTGCGCCGATACCAAATCCAACGCCGCCTTCAGCCATATTCATATAGGTTTTTTTATTCTGAATTTGGTCGTTTACGACACCATATCCCGTCCCAGCTGACACTAAAAACAAATTAATGTTAGCGTTAGAAAATACAGCATAACCAGGTGATGCTTTCAATTCTTCTCTAGCTGCGGGCTTCTTCAGATATAATTTTTCCAGCGCGTCTTGTTGCATTTCCAATATTGCTACACGCTTTTCAACCTGAGTACCTGATCCATAAGATGCACAGGCACTGAGTAAAAAAACACACGCTAAGCCACTTAATAATTTTAAACGATACATGTCACTTTCCTTATAATCAATTGATGCTTAAGTATTCCAGTATACACCCAAACAAGTGATAAAATTTAAAATCTATTGCGGTTAGCGAAGCAATAATGGTGTGCTCAGCAGTATTAAATGGATACTTACGCTTTTGTTTTAACTAGCTTTGCCGCGCTTAATACGAGTGCAGCAGAAGGTCGCACAGTATAGTCAGGATTAACATAGTTAAACTGCACTCTGCCAGTCTCATCTAGGATGAAAATAGCAGGGGCTGGCAATACTGCTCTTTTTGTTATATCAGCGGTAAGATCTACATCCATGCGGTCTTTGTAGAGTTTACGGGTATCCGAAGGAACGTAATATCCAACACCGAAACCACGAATAGCATCCAAGCTTTCGTCAGAAATTAACGTAACGGCAAACTCAGTTTGCAGTTTTTGTGATTGTAACTTTTGTGGTGACTCAGGAGATATTGCTACTATTTGGTAACCTTCATCTACTAAGTCTTGTTCAATTGACTTTAGCTCGGCTAATTGTTTGCTGCAGTAAGGACACCATCCGCCCCGGTAAAAAATAAGCACAGTTGGTTTTTGCATCAATAAAGCTTGCAAACTTAACGGAGAACCATCCACGGTTTTCACTGTAACACTAGGCGCTATTGAGCCGTTTAGTAACGGCGTTACGTTTTCCACTTTGTCTGCAATAACGGTTCTATCTAAAGCTAACGCCGATGCTGATACTGCGGCTGTAACTGCAAATGCGGCTAACAATAACCATTTTTTCATGTTGATTCCTTTTTATTAAAGTCGATTAAATGAATTCAATGGAGTGAGTTCGTTTTAAATCGCGTATACAAATCATCGAGTAATATTATATCAACCGAAGATAGAGTTAATTTATTCACTGCAATAGACCAAGCTAACGCAGAAATGATTTCATAAAAATTAATATCTTTTTGAGGTGATTTTGTAAGAAATATATTGAAGTTTATTTAGCGTCGCGCTTTTACTTTTGCTTTGAAAATTGTAGCGCTTTCCACCAAGTCTCATCTGCTTGTATGTTGCCAATTTCATCAATGTATGGAAAAGGAAGGTTTCTGCGCTGACATTCTTTAAAAAGAACAGGAAAGCCACCCTTGAACAAAGTGATTTGGCATTCCTGTTCATCTAAGCTTTGAGTTTCATACATACCCGCAGCTTGGCGCTGACCCTGAGCCTCATACATCACAATTGCCGCTGCTACAGAAACATTCAGAGATTGCACCATTCCAACCATCGGTACAATAATAGAATGGTCGGCTAATGCGATTGCATCAGGCGTGGCTCCTGTTTTTTCTTGGCCTAACAAAACAACCGTAGGCTTGGTGTAGTCAATGTCACGAAAATCACAAGCGTTGTCATCTAAGTGAGTGACCAATACCTGCATACCTTCCTCTTTAAAGTGACCGATTGCTTGTTGAATAGTATTGTGAAGTTGCGTTTTCACCCAAACATCACTGCCCATTGCCGTGCATTTTCGCAGGTTTTCAGGCTCATTCCACACGGCGTGAACCTGATGAACACCTACTGCGTCGCATGTACGAATAACTGCAGAAACATTATGCGCCTTTGTCACTTCTTCTAAACATACAGTAAGATCAGGTTGTCTCATTTTCAGTAATTGGCGAATGCGAGTGTAACGTTCCATCGACATGCTTTGATTCATATTGATGCCTCCAAACCCTATTCGGGAAGCACCATCACACCATCAATCTCAATTTGTGCGCCTCTGGGCAATTGGGATACACCAATAGCAGCGCGAGCTGGATAAGGCTGCTTAAAATAATTGGCCATAATTTGGTTAACAGTAGCGAAGTGACCGAGGTCGATTAAAAATATATTAACCTTAACTAGGTGCGATGTGTCACCACCAGCAGCAATACATACTGCTTTTAAATTTTCAAACACTTGCACGGCTTGCTCAGTAAAGTCGTCTGAAACCATTTCCATGGTGCTCGGTAGTAATGGAATTTGGCCTGATAGATAGACGGTTGTGCCTGCTTTGACTGCTTGACTGTATGTGCCTATAGCGGCCGGTGCATCGTCGGTCTGAATGATAGACTTAGGCATTTATTTTCCTTTTTTTAAAATGAATTACTTTTGTTTGTATTGACTGTGCCGCGATACTTTTTGAAGTTCAGGCAGGGCACGGATTTTACGCATAATTTTAGCAAGATGTACGCGATTTTTGGTCGTAAGTTCAATATCGATGACATAAATACTATTTTCACGCTCTTCAGTTTGTAAATTAATAATACTCGAGTCGCAGCTCACAATAGTGCTAGTCAACGCAGCTAGTGTTCCCTGGTGATTGAAAAGCTCTAATCGCAACGCTGCCTTAAACTCACCTTGCGGTACCTCGTCCCATTCCATATTTAACACGCGCTGCGGCTCTTCTCTGCTAAGCTTACGAATATTAGTGCAACCGGTTTGATGGATAACGATGCCACGACCCGGTGACAAAATGGCAACCACCTCATCATCAGGGATCGGATGACAACAACGTGAAAAATGGACTAGTAAGCCTTCTGTACCGCGTATTGCGACATGTGATTTTTTGTCTGAAAGCTCAGCATTTTCACCGACTAAGCGCCTAGCAATTATTGCACTTAATTCATTACCCATGCCAATATTAGTAAGCAAGTCATCAAAGCTTTCATACTTAGTTTCTTCAAGCACGCGATCAATTTCAACAGGAGATATTTCGTCTAACTTAATAGTGCCTAACGCATGCCGCAGCAAACGGTTACCCATACTTACTGCATCTTCAGATTGTTGGCGTTTGAGGAAGTGGCGAATATTAGTGCGAGCGCGTGCACTCACCACAAAATTCAGCCAGTTTGCGTTCGGTTTTGCTCTGGGAGAAGTTATAATTTCAATGCTTTGACCATTTTCCAATGGCTTACTCAAAGAGTAGTTTCGACGCTCCACCCTTGCCCCAACACACGTATTACCTACGTCAGAATGAACCGCATAAGCGAAATCGACGGCGGTTGCGCCTGTCGGTAACTCAATAATCGTGCCTTTGGGAGTAAATACGTAAATTTCATCAGGAAATAAATCAGACTTCACACTCTCAATGAACTCAGCAGATGTGCTGGAGCGCAGTTGCAGTTCAGTTAACGACTGGATCCATTGATTTGCTCTCAGTTGTGCGGTTGTCCCTTTATCCGAAGATTTCTTATACAGCCAATGCGCGGCGACACCTTTGTCAGCCATGTGGTCCATTTCTGCAGTACGAATTTGTACTTCAACCGGGATACCATGAGGTCCGATTAATGACGTATGCAACGACTGATAACCATTAGTACGCGGAATAGCTATATAGTCTTTGAAACGATTTTCGATCGGTTTGTACATTCCATGCATGGCACCTAAAACGCGATAACAATTATCCACATTTTCTACAACAACTCGAAAAGCATAAATATCCATGACTTCGGTAAACGATAGTTCTTTATTTTTCATCTTACGATAAATACTATAAAGATGCTTTTCACGGCCTAGCACAGTCCCACTGATACCAGATAGCTTGAGGCGTTGAACTAGTTCATTTTGGGTTTTTTCGATTATCGCTTTGCGATTACCACGCGCTTGGTTAACCGCAGAGCGCAATGCCCGATGACGCATCGGATACATGGCTTGAAAACCAAGATCTTCTAACTCATTTTTTATGTCGTGAATACCTAACCGATGCGCCAAAGGTGAATAAATTTCGAGAGTTTCCAAGGCAATACGACGGCGTTTATCAGGGCGCAATGAACCCAGCGTTCGCATGTTATGAGTTCGGTCAGCTAGCTTAATCAGGATAACCCGAATATCTTGTACCATCGCCATTAACATCTTGCGAAAATTTTCAGCCTGCGCTTCTTGTTTGCTGCCAAATTTAAGCTTATCTAACTTACTCACGCCTTCAACTAATTCGGCAACTGTTTCACCAAACGCAAGGGTTAGATCTTCTTTGCTGTACTGCGTATCTTCAATGACGTCATGCAGTAATGCCGCCATTAGGGTTTCATAGTCAAGGTCCATGTCGGCAAGAATACCGGCAACGGCTACGGGATGAGTTATATAGGGATCGCCACTGCTGCGTGTTTGCCCGTCGTGAGCGTCGCGCGCAAGTATGTAAGCCGCTTGAATATACTCGACTTGGTCCTGTGGTAAGTATTTACTTACCTTTGTTTTTAAACCTTCAAATAGATACACAGACAACAATTAAAAAGTAGGTACGGATGCTGTTAGAATACGATTATTTTCACGCTTTGCAAACGCAAAAAAGCCGATTTTCATCGGCGTTTTATAATATATTTTTTATTTCACGTAAATAAAGGACTTAAAGCACTATTTTGCATAGCCCAGAAAGCACCTTAACTTCACATTTAATTTTTATTTTTCTGTAAGAATGCTCGCTACTGAAGCAAATTCGGCTGCTTCTTGTTCACGTTGGTCATGCAAATCTGATTGCTCAACTGTTTTTGCTGTAACCAGACCTAACTCAATCTCACGAAGAGCAACTACTGTTGGCTTATCGTTACCCACTTCTACTAGTGGCTCTTTGCCTTCTGTAGCAAGTTGTCTTGCGCGACGAGCCGCAACTAATACTAAATCGAATCTGTTACCAATTTGGTTTACAGCATCTTCAACTGTTACACGTGCCATATAGTGCTCCGATAAAATTAATGGGTATTTTAAAAAATGGTCGCGAAGTATACTGCATAACATTGCTAAAGCATAGTAAATTCGCTTATTTCAGGACTAATTCATTTACGTTGTTGCTAACAAGCGGGAGAAAATAGAATCGTGTCTAATAAGTTGATTTTTTAAGCAAAGCCGTTGCGCAGTTATAATCGCCTCAAATTCCTTATGTGCAGTAGCTAAAAGGTCATTCACAATGACAAAATCAAATTCGTTAAAGTGCGATATTTCTGACCGCGCCGCAGCCATACGCTTAGCAATGACCTCTTCAGAATCCTGACCACGTCCAGACAATCTAACTTGCAACGCTTCAACAGATGGGGGCAATATAAAAATACTTATCACCGCCGGGTTTTGCAACTTAACTTGGCGAGCACCTTGCCAATCAATATCTAAGAATACGTCAATCCCCTGCTGGAGCTTGTCGCTAATCGCTGCTTTGGACGTACCATAATAGTTACCAAACACCTCGGCATATTCATAGAACGCATCATTTTCAATCATGCTTTTGAATGCTGCGTGATCAACAAAGTGATATTCAATGCCATTTTGCTCACCTTTTCTAGGTGCGCGAGTGGTGTGCGATACCGATAGCTGCATAGGCTGTTGTTGGCTAGACTTGCTTAAAATCTCTTTAATTAGTGTTGACTTCCCCGCGCCAGATGGAGCTGCAACGATAAAGAGATTACCTAACTGTAGAGCAGATTTTAATGGCTTGTAAATAGGCGTATTTTTGGACATATTTATGAATTTTTGCTATTTGATAGTGTTGCTATAATTAACAATGGTAGCATATGCAAAAGCAAAGTGTGAAAATTGGAAAATCAAATGCTAAAAGATACTCAGTACCATGAACTAATAGACACTCTCTTTATTTCAATTGAAGAGGCCTTAGACGAATGTGAAGTGGACATTGACTATGAAGGTGCGGGCGGAATTTTGACCCTAACTATGCTTGATCATAGCAAAATTATTTTGAACAAACAGGCGCCATTACATCAGCTTTGGGTTGCTACAAAATTTAATGGTCATCATTTTAATTTCAATGATGGCGTATGGATAGATGAGCGCACTGGCGTTGAATTTTTTGCGTTTTTTGATGAAGCCGTGAGCAAACAAGCTGGCCAACCTATAAAGCTTAAACTGCAAGGATAAATCAATGACTCAAGAATTATTACCCGCAGTTGAAATTCAGTCAAAAGGCGAGCATAAGGCCACGATTATTTGGCTGCATGGTTTAGGTGATTCAGGTAATGGGTTTGCACCTATTGCCCCCGAACTTAAGTTACCCGACGAGTTAGGTGTGAAATTTATATTTCCACATGCGCCGATTCGTCCAGTTACTATCAATAATGGCATGGAAATGCGTGCATGGTACGACATTAAGTCGATGGATATGGAGTCACGAGCGGATCTCGACGGTGTTATTGATTCAGCGCAACGTATTGAGCAGCTTATTCGTGCTGAAATGACATCTGGCATTGATTCGAAAAAAATTATGCTGATTGGGTTTTCACAAGGTGGTGTCATTGCATTGCATTTAGGTGCTAGATTTACACAACCTATAGCGGGCATTGTGGCATTGAGCACGTACATGTGTGCACCACAAAGTTTACATGTCGAGAAATCTATTGAAAACCAAAATACGCCAGTATTTTTTGCACATGGTCAACAAGATGAAGTCGTGCCTTTGTTTTTAGGCAATTCAGCCTTTCAAATGATGAAAGAAAATGGCTACAATGTTGAGTGGAAAGAATACATGATGCAACATAACGTATGTCTGCCTGAGATTGCTGATATTTCCGCATTTATTCAAGCAAAACTCGCTTAAAGAACACAACAGATGGGTAATATGAGTACTAACAAACCTTCACAACGCGTTATACGAATAGCCACTAGAAAAAGCGACCTAGCTATGTGGCAAGCCAAATATGTGCAAGCCAAGTTGCTTGAACATCATCCGCAGGTAAAGGTTGAGTTGCTGCCCATGTCAACACAAGGTGATCGCATTTTAGATACACCTTTAGCAAAGATTGGTGGGAAAGGCTTATTCATTAAAGAGCTTGAAATTGCCATGCAAAATGGTGAAGCTGATATCGCAGTGCACTCGATGAAAGACATACCGGTTGCTTTCCCGGACGGTTTTGGTTTACACGCTATTTGTGAACGTGAAAATCCTTTTGATGCGTTTGTTTCAAACACCTTTGCGTCATTAGAAGCACTCCCCCATGGTGCAGTGGTTGGTACATCTAGTTTGCGTAGGCAATGCCAGATACGTGCATTTCGTGACGACTTAGTGATTAAAGATTTACGTGGCAATGTAAACACTCGATTAGCAAAGTTGGATGATGGTCAATATGACGCTATTATATTGGCCTCAGCGGGACTGATACGCTTGGGTATGCACAATCGCATACAACAAGAAATTAACGCTGACCGTAGCTTACCAGCTGTTGGCCAAGGCGCAGTAGGGATTGAATGTCGTAATGACGATGCCGAACTAATCGCATTACTAGCGCCACTTAATCATACGGCGACGGCGACACGCGTTAAAGCCGAACGTGCAATGAACGCTCGACTAGAAGGCGGTTGCCAAGTTCCTATTGGCAGTTACGCCGTGCTTAACGGTAATTTGTTATTATTACGCGGACTGGTCGGTACACCCGATGGTAAGACAATGTTGAAATCGCAAGCAGAGGGGCCATTAAGCGATGCCGAACAAATTGGTGAGGCGGTGGCAAATGAGTTACTAGCAAAAGGCGCGAGGTCTATTCTGGATTCCTTAAGCGCTGATTAAATAAACACAGAGGCGATAGCAAACATGTATTTGATACTGCGTCCAAAAGCTAAACTAGCCGATTCAGTTGCGTGCTTTCAAGAGGCCGGATTAAGTGCGCTTGGTTGCGGCCTGATTGATACTGTTGCGTTACCCGAGGCTACTACCCTATTGCCAAGCCTGCATGACTTTAATCCAGACCTTGTTGTGGTAACTAGCACTGTAGCTGCCGACCTGTATATTGATGCCTTAACCCACGCGCCAAAACCAAACTTAAGCTTTATTGCCGTTGGTGCCAGTACTGCTAAAAAGCTATCAAGCCAGCATACACGAGTTGTGCAAGCGCGACCGTCGAATTCAGAAGGTATCTTAGCTAGTATTTCGCACCTAAAACTGAACAACGCAAAGGTTGCTATACTTAAAGGTAGGGGCGGTAGAAACCTGATTAACGAAACACTGAGTGCAAATGGCATTACAGTCAAAGAATTTGATTTATACGAGCGTATTCTGCTAAAAGAGCCCTATTATACTGCGTATTTTGAGGCCCGAGACATTCAATGTATTATTGCCACTAGCACAGAAATTATTGATGCAGCGTATAATTCATTTGAGCCTGATTGGCTAAATAAATGTCAATGGATAGTGGTTAGTAAAAGATTAAAGCAACATCTTAGCGCATTAGGCGCAAAAAACATTTTCACCAGCAATGGTGCTACCGACAGCCTCCTCATCGCTGCCGCTAATCAAGTTAAAGGAACACAACATGAGTGACAAAGAGTCAAGCCCTTCTGACAGTGCATTAGACAGCACAGAAAGCGTAACAGAAGATGCAGTTATTATTGAATCAGAGTCAGTTTCCGACGCACAAGCCGCTCCTAAAAAAGTAAATACCGGTAGCCTCTGGCTATATAGCGTATTTAACTTTTTATTAATTATCGGTATTTGCGCAGCCGCAGGTTGGACTTGGTATCAGTGGCATCAAAACCAGACAAACGATTCAGACACGGGTGTTCAAATCGAATCTGAATTATCTAGCATGAACGCTACTATCTCAAGCATGGATGAGGCTTTAGCAAAAATGGATGGAGCCGTAGCAAAATATGACATTGAGTTAGTTCAAATAGAGACAAGCCTGAGCGAGCAAAATCAGGTACTGAATCAAAACATAGATAGTTTGTTACAACAAATATTGCAAAATGCCGATGAAAACGAAACCTTAAAATCACGTATTGCCGACATGTCGGGTAGACGTCCAGCCGATTGGTTATTAGCAGAAGCTGATTATTTGGTGCGTATAGCGGGCCGCAAATTGTGGTTAGAGAATGATGTGAGTACTGCAATGTTGATGCTACAGGCCGCCGATTCACGCTTAGAAGATATTGGCGACCCGTCGTTATTTCCAGTACGCAAGCTCATTGCAGAGGATATTCAAACACTACATCAAATAAACCCAGTATCAATCAATTCGGTTGCGTTGGCGTTGTCTGGCATGATACCTCAAGTAAATATACTACCATTGAATGCGCTTAAAATTCCGGAGATTGAGGATAACAAAGCCGAGAATGAACTTAGTGAGAACATCCGTGATTGGCGCACCAACATCAGCAAAACATGGAATGCTTTGGTTGACGATTTTATTCAAATAGAAACCAGCGATAAACCTATTCTGCCCTACTTATCAAGCAAACAACGTTGGTTGATTACTGAGCAACTCAAACTAGCGTTGTCGCAAGCCAAAAGTGCCGCATTAGACCAACAAGAAAGCCTATATTTAAACGCGTTGCAACAGGCTACAGCGCTTGTGGTCGAGCATTTTCAACTCGACGATAACAATGTAAAGCAATTCGCAGACGCCTTGCAACAGCTGCAAAATACAGATATCGCCAAAGATTACCCGCGTCAATTACAGTCAGTTAATGCGCTCAAAGATATCATTGATCAGCGAGTGCAACGTGTTTTCAACAATAATACCAACACAGGTGAATTATGAGAAAACTACTGCTCTACTTTTTTCTACTCATTGTGTTTTTTGGTGGCCTTTTATTTGGTCACGCCGCCATAGGTGAAAAGGGTCGCATCTTTATTGCGATGGGCGAATGGCGTATTCAAATGACAGTTGTCAGCGCTGTTATCAGCCTGCTGATTGGTTTCGTTATTGTGGTTATTTTATGGTGGGCGATTAAGCGTATTTTTAGTATGATTGCCGGCTCGCGCAATTGGTTTGGTATGTTATCTAAAAGAAAGCAAAGCAAAGCCTTCTTTAATGCCATTAATGCCTGCGCCGTTGGTGATTATGAAAGTGCACAGAAGTACATCAATAAAACCTTTCCTGGCGAATTTGATGGCGCAAACTATATGTTAGCGGCAGACATTGATAGACGCATTAATAATGGCAACAACGTTGAAAACCTCTTAAGTATCGCTGAAACTTTTCCTGAGTCAGAAGCATCAGCAAAAATTCAACAAGCAGCTTGGTTAATACAGCAACATCAGTTTCAACAAGCTGAACTGGTATTGCAAAGTATTGATGCCAAAGCACAACAACAAGCCGTTGTCGTTAGGTTATGGTTGTCGGTGCTTGCCGCGCTAGGTAAATGGTCATTGGTGAAAGAAAAGCTCAGTGCGCATAAAAAAGCATTAGGAGACGACTATGTGCAATGGGCGCAACAAGCAGTGCAAGGTGAGTTTGCAGAAATAGCAAGTAAGCAAGGCGCCAATGCACTTAAAGATAAGTGGGCTTCGTTGCCTCGAGCAGCGAAAAAAGATATTGCTAATCAAATTGTTTACGTGCAATTACTTATAGATCAAGGTTTATCCAAAGACGCTGAACCTATTTTAGTTGAGCTTGCTAAGAAAACCAGAAATCCTGCTTTCCATGGTTTGTTCAAACAACTCAAACATCCTTCACCGCATCAGGCCATGCGCTTAATAGAGAGCTGGATCAAGGTCGACATGAACAACGCGCAGTTGTATTCAGTACTCGCACATCTGGCTTATAACAGCGGCGATAACGAACTCGCTGAAAAAGCCGTTAGGAAAGCCTTAGAACTAGCTAGCAACCCCGAAGATGGAAGATTATTGGCAAGGTTACTAGAGAAACAAAACGCATTTGAAAAGGCAAATAACGTGTACAAAGGGCTACTTACTTCGTAAGCCCTGTTGTTAGACTGTGCTCTGACTGTGCTCTGACTATGCTCTGACTATGCTCTGACTATGCTCTGACTATGCTGAAATTAAATGAACCTACTCTTCGACCAAAATAGACAGTGTCATATTAAAGCGTTTTTCTAACGCTTTAATTTTGGTTATTGAGTCTTCATCAAACACGTGACCTTGCGGCAATATCAATATATCGTTTTCGTTAAACAGTGCTTCATGCAATATCATGCCAGACTGAATCTGAGCGGAACGCAAGCCAATATCAAACTTATCTACTGATGCAGCTAACTGCTGATTCTTTAACACATTTACAATGCTGCCTTCATACTGCAAACCACAATAGTTTGCTAGCTTCTCGAGCGAATCAGCAACATTGTGTTCGATACCGTCAATTTTGCCTTTGCGGTAACGCATGTAATCTCTTGCCACCGAGAGTATTTTCGCGCCGATTGGAATGTTCGCACCTGCAACGCTATTAGGAAAGCCACGACCATTAAAATACTCAAATTGATGGATAATGATATCGGTTACATTTTGTAATTGCGTTGCTGGACTCAATATAAGCTGCGCTTTTGAGGATTGAGTAAAATAAGCCTCCTGTTGCGCGGGTGACAACTTGCTGAACGGAGTTGTTATGACTTTTGAGTCCAACCCAACCATGCCAATTTCACAAATTAAACCGGCAAAACTAATATCATCGAGCACTTTGTTATCTAAACCCATTTCTAGCGCAATCTCGGCAGCAACTTTGCTAACTGATTTGGCGAAGCCACCACTAAAATATGGATTAATACTTACCAAGTTATAAACCACTTTTTTTACCGACGAAATATTTATTTCAGCTGCGTTCAACGCACTTTTTAATTGTTTGGTCCGCAGTTCAACCTTCTCCTCTAAGGTGTTATTAATCGAACTTAATTGCTTATTTTGCAGTGTTGTCAATTTCATTAAACGTGTATTTTCAGATTTTAAGCGATACTGCATAATGCCCAACTCAACAGCATTAATAAGCTCTTCGTTGTCCCATGGTTTCTGTAGGAAACGATGCACTTGACCTTTATTAATGACTTCAAGCGTGGATTCTAAGTCTGCAAATCCGGACAAAACTATTCTATAGGTTTGCGGGAAGTCCTTGGCAACTTTTGCTAAGAATTCAGCTCCCCCCATTCCCGGCATTCGCATGTCAGAGACAACCACGTGAACGGTATTGGTTTGCATAAATTCGAACGCTTTTTGGGCGCTATCCGCCAATACTAGTTTGAATGGCTTACCATGAAAAATACGCTTCATCGTGCGTAAAATATTTGCTTCATCATCAATAAAGAGAACCTTAAACATAGGAGTCTGCGGTAAATCGTTTTTAATATCTGACATAGTTAGTTTCACTCTCAACGGTTTGTGTAATCGGTAATATGAGCGTAAATGTGGTGCCTTCACCCAAGCAACTGCTTACCTCAATAGACCCTCCATGCTCCTTAATAATATCAAATGAAATTGATAAGCCCAGTCCCGTCCCTTCGCCCTCAGGCTTAGTTGTAAAAAACGGATTAAAAATACTCTTGAGTGTTTCCTCATCCATTCCTGAGCCATTATCTATTACTTGAATTTTAATATCGTTGGCGTCTACTTCGGAACGAATGGTGACTGTACCATTTGACTCAATCGCCTGTCCGGCATTCATCACTAAATTTGTTAGTACCTGATTTATCTTGCCAACATTCAGTAGCGTATGCGGTACATCATTTAAATCCAAGATGAGCTGCGCATTTTGCTCAACTTTAAACTTTGCCATTTTTGCGGTGGTCAAAATGCATTGGTTAACGTCAATGACTTGCATACTATCGCTGTCTGCACGTGAGAATATTTTCATGCTTTGCACTATTTCAATCACACGTTTTAAACCGTCGTCGGTATCATTGAGCAATTCTTTTATATCGTCGTTAATAAAATCAATGTCCGTGGCTTCAAGATAGCTTGCCAACTCTTTAAGCAGCGCTGGATTATCTTCATTGCAGTTTGCAGACTCACTAGACAGAGCTAATACCGCCTTGGTGCGACTACAAATCTCAACATACACATCGATGTAATTTTTCAAACAACTGACGTTACCTTTAATGAAACCTATTGGGCTATTAATTTCGTGAGCGAGGCCGGCCGCCAATTGACCAACCGATGCCATTTTTTCGGCTTGTAGCACTTGTTGCTGAGCCAATTTCAGATCTTTATTAATTTGTTTTAATTTATGGTTTTGCAACTCAATTTGATGGGTCCGCTTAGCTACTTTGGCTTCCAATGTGCGATTTAGACTCTGCAATGCATCCTGAAAAGTTTGTCTACGTATATGCTCTGCTTCTAAATTATCAATAAGCGAATTAAAAGCGCTTGCGACTTCTGCCAACTCAGTTTGGGGATCTTCAGGCATTCTCGCAACGTCGAATTGACCAGAGTCGAGGGCCTTTGTGATATTTTTAGCACTCTTGCGCAATACGTTGAGTTGTTTGGTTAGATAACCACCTAAAAATAATGAAAATAGCGCAACTAATAGCATTTCGAATAAGGCGATACCCGCGGTCAAACGAGTAATGGACGCAATCGAATGTTGCACCAGAGTAACGCTAATTCCAATTTCAACATGGCCATATAAAATACCGCTCTCAACAATGGGTGAAGTCGCATCAAAAACACCATCATCGACTTCAGACACTTGACTATCAGCTTTGAAAGGACGAGATAGAGCAACAATGTCGCCTCGCTTTGCAAATACTCCTCCAGACTCATTAATCACACGAGCATAAACAATATCTTGATTATTGATAACCTCGGTAACGATCGAGTCGAGTGATGCCAAATCATAAGATAAAACGCTATTTTTTGATGTCGTTGCAAAAAGCTTTGCCGCTGTTTCGGCGCGTTTAGTCAGATTTTCATTGGCAATATCAGCCATAAATCTGGTCACTGTAAAAACCAAGATAAGAAGCAATACGCCTTGGATCAGAGCGGTACCTAGTATCGTTTTAGCCTTCAATGATAAACGCATAACACTCTACTTAGTTGACTTGCAATGGCAGGCCAAGATGGCCCGATATCCCTAAATCTTTTAACTTTTTAATATTGTCCCACTCGTTAGATTCGGCTCTAACAAAAGGGTTAAGATTTAATGTCTGTAACAATTTCACAAAAGTCTCATCGTTTTGCAAACGCTCCAGAGCACTCAATAATTTCTCTCGAGTGGCTTTAGTCACTCGAGGATGGGACGCAATGGCATGGGGAGTAAAACCATCACTTTTCCAAACGACGCGCAGTTCATCTTGAACCTCTTTGGGCCTGTTTTCTAAGGTACGCATAACTCCTCCGCCAGCTTTAAAAAACCCCTTAGCAACGTTCAAGTATACAGAGTCATGGGAATATACGAAGGTGGTTGTGATACGAATATGCCTCTTCGCTAAATGTGCGAGAGGAATGATAGTTGCTGCAAACGAGGCGGGTGCGGGAAATGCCATATCAACATTTTGAAGATCCTCCAAGTCATTAATATCGCTATCTTTATGCACAACAATGATGCCTTGCAGTAACTTGTCTTTTTCTTTGGCCATGGCACGATAACCAGACTCTTGATGATAAACGACGTAGTGGTATGGATTCATGTATGCCAAGTCATACTTACCTCCAAGCAGTCGCTGTTCAAAAGTAGGAATATTTTTGGCCGTGATAAATTTTAATTGAATACCAGATTCTTCTGACCAACGATGAAGTACCGGCCCCCATTTGGCAGCCAGTGTCTTAGCGGATTGTTGAGGAACAATCCCAAAGGTTAGTTGTAATTGATCATTGTTTGCTAACAACGATGTGCTAAAGCAGCAATACAAAATCAGGCTTAAAAGCCTTTTTTTCATGCATAGGTCTCTTGTTCGGTTTCGATTATAGAGTCCAAAACCATTGCAAGTGCATAATTATCAAGTGGTTTTGCTAACTTAAACACTTTTGCGTCGTGTTCCGTAGATAATCTGTGGTCGGTAAATTCATCAAAAATGATGATGTGCGGCTTATACTCTAACTTTGATTCAATTACTTTGGTCAACGCAGGAATGTCCACGCGAGACGTTTGGCTGTCTATCATAATTAGAGACGGTTTGTGCTGTGCAATTTCAACACCCGACTCAATGCCGTGTTGATACACTTGTGTCACAAAACCAGCATTTCTGGCTATTCGTTGTGCATTTTTAACAAGCTGCTTTTCAACTGAAACAATAAAACAAGATTTCTCTTGTTCAACAATCAGTTCAGACGGCACCGGGATTTGGTTTTGCACTAAAAAATCGAGCAGGTCGCTATGCTTAACACGGTTGTTTCCGCGACCTGGCAACTTAAATGCTTTTAATTTCTTCGCTTCTATCCAGCGAATTACTGTTCGTGGGTTAACATCACAAATTTTTGCAACATCTCCACTTGAGAATGACTTCATATTATATCGACTACATCAAACTAACGAAGGTGTGAGATTATCAGAAGCCTTTTAGAATTGCGATATTCAGCCACATTCGCTACCATACTTAGCTATTAATTTATATACCTACAGATACACCATATCCTATTGATACGCCTATCATTCTTATGCTTTTTTATACCTTTCAGCTCAACGAGCACGAGATGTGTGTAAGTCAAGCCCGATAACATCGGTATCGGTTTAATTTTTTTACGCTTGCTGCAGTCTTCGTCTGAATGCAAATCCGGCTATCAACCAAACTAACAACGCACCCATAGAACCGCCTGAACCACCTGAGTCGTTGGAGCTATCATCATCGACGACACTATCACTGTCAGCGGGTAATAAGGTGTTGGCTGCAGGAGTTAAGTCTGAGTTAGTAACCACGTCGGCATTAATAACAACTATGTCGGTTATTATGACTAGATTGGTGTCGTTTGGTGTTGTGCCAGCCGCTTTATCAGTATCCGTAAAATCTCTCAATGGAATAGTGCCAAAAGCGCCACCAAAATCAAAGTTGGGGGTATTTATAATTGCATCAACAATCTCCATTCCATTACCCAAAACCTGTCCAAATACAGTAAAACCGCCATTTTGTGTGTCAAGATTTGCCGCATTATCATTTACGTTAATAAACCATTGCGACGTTGCACTATTTACATTTCCATTTACTTTTGCCATAGCAATTGTGCCGCGAACGTTTGACAGCACTGGCTCATTAATAACCGCCGCACCTGTTTGAATAGACGTTGGTGGGAAAGCATTGTTATACGCAAAGCCACCTGCCTGCATCACAAAGTTGCTTTGTGTTCTGTGTACAACGTTATTCGCATAAGCGCCTGAATTAGCGTAACTCAAAAAATTCTCAACGGTTTCAGGTGTTGTTTCATCAAATAGATTAACTTCGAAGTTACCGAGCACAGTGCGCACCTCTACAACGGTCGCCTGAACTGCAACAGGAACAACCATTGCTAGTGAGAATAAGAGTGCCGAAAAGCGCTTTGATTTAGTTAATGTCATGATAGTTTTCTTATTGTTTTGGTTTAAATTAAAATTACGTTTAACACCGATTGACTTGAATTAGTTTATGGTAAGGGCCAACAGGCTCGTAAGAGTCTGCTTTTTTATACTTTACCGCTGTCAAGGTTAATCGAAATAGCACGGTAAAACCAGTGAATCAAAGAGCAAAATGCGGTTGTTCTTTGTTGTTTGTTCATTTCGCCCTCATCATGATTCTATTAAAGTAATGAATTCATTGCTAATTACTTACTTTACCGCCTGCACTTGCACTAAAACAATCGCACTTCTGGCGAGGTCATCGATCACTTGAACCTCATAATCGCCGGCTTTTGCCTGCCAAACCAAAGGGGTATAATTAAGGGCTTCTGATAAGTCGTTACTACCGATAAATTGCCCATCTGCAAACCAATATAGATAATTCGCCTGGGCGTCAGCATTAGCTTCTAGTGATATTGACACCGTACTTTGTAAACTACTCTCAATCACGTAAACAACTTGCGATTGTGGTGAGCTAATCTGCGGTTTATTGCCCTGTCCGGCAAAATCATCAAAACCACAGTTGGGCATAAACCGAGGCGGTTTTTCAATATGTACGCCAGCGTGGGCAAAAAGCGATTGATAATCTGTAGGCCAAAACGCGAATACTTTCTGTGTCGCCAGTGCTGAGTTTTCATCACATCTCCTCAAACCGGTGATGTTGTCGACCCAGACCCGACGGTAAATATTGGCACTTTTTATTGGTGACACACCGGGAATAAATAGGGTTTGTCCCTTATCAGGGCATTCTGATTCATATAAATCACCCGTTGTTTCGCAGATATCCACCCATTTAAGATTTAATAATGGCGGCAGCGCTGATGCCAATGGGGTTGCCTGATGTTGGTTAACTACATTGAATAGTTTAAAGAACAGCGGGCCTGCAGCCGTTCTGCCTATAAACGCATTATTACCTTCACCGTTAAAGTTGCCGATCCAAACTGCCAAAACATAATCACCCGAGATCCCAACCGCCCACGCGTCTCTGAAAGCCCAAGAAGTGCCGGTCTTCCAAGCCACGTTTTCTTCATTTAGACGACCAGGAGTACTAAAAGACGTACTCGGTGATTTTGGTTTTGGGTTTTTGCTCAGCATATCAACAACTAAAAATGCGGCTTCTGGACTCAACAGTACTTGCTCATCATGGGCTTTACCAATACTCTTTCCTGCATCCTTTTCACCCCTCACCCAGTTAGTACTTACTGCGCTTTTATACACCCCATAATTAGCGAGCATGGCGTAAAGTTGAACCAATTCGAGCATAGTAACTTCACCGCCACCTAATGCCAGAGCAAGCCCATAGAAATCACGTTCACGCAGTTTTGAAATGCCCGCCTTTCTGAGAAAATCATAAAAAGTCAGCACCTCAACAGTATTTTGTTTACTGCCAAGTAAAGCGTGTAATTGAATCAACTGGGACTGTAATTCAACGGCAGGTAAATTACGGCTTTTGATCAGAGCATCTTGGGCTGAGATTGGGCCGACAAATCCTTTACCAAAGTTTTCTGGAGCGAAGCCTGCGTATTTTTTGGGTAAGTCTTTGAGCATTGTCATTGGGTGGATAAGCCCAGCATCTATGGCCAATGCATAAACAAAAGGCTTTAAGGTTGACCCGGGGGAACGTTTCGCAGTGGTTCCATTAACCTGACCCTGTATGCTCAAGTTGTCGAAATCAGCCGAACCAAGCATGGCTTCTATGTGCATTGTTTTGCTATTTAGTAATAGTGCACTGGCATTATTAAACCCGAGGTTTTTGTTTTGGGTGATATAACCTTGTAACACATCTTCAAGTCGATGTTGTAGGTTAAGGTCAATAGTACCACTAATTTGTTGACCACCAGCCGACGAGCCGATTGAACTTATGACAAAGTTTTGAGGCTGTTGGGAAAGCATATATTGGACAAAATGTGGAGCACTGTAAGGTAAGTCTTTGGGCTTTCGGACAAACAAGGGGATGTTTGCTAGCGCCAGCATTTGCTGATCTTGCGGATATTGCGTTAACCAACGCTCAATTAAGCGTTCCTTTGCTATTGTAATAGCCGCAATACCTTGAGACCTTGAAGGGTTACGCGAATTCGGATTTTGCGGCACAACAGCCAGGATAAGCGCTTCTGCAAGACTCAATGCGGATGCCGGCTTATCGAAATAAATCAAACTCGCAGCACCAATACCTTCAATATTACCGCCATACGGAGCGAGGTTCAGATAAGCTTCAAGGAGTTCTTGTTTTGAATAATGTCGAGACAGCTGCAACGCTCTAAATATCTGCTGCAGTTTACCACTGAGCTGATTCGAAGGGATATTCCAACGCAACCTCGCCACCTGCATAACAATAGTTGAAGCACCAATACGACGCTCTTGTAGCACATATGTTTGCCAAAATGCGCGCAGCAATGCGAGGTAGTCGACGCCTGAATGCGCATAATAGTTTTGATCCTCGTAGAGTATTGTCGCGCGTTGCAGGTGTTCAGGAATATCTTCGATAGGCGTATATAGCCGATACCTGTCATCGCTGGCTAATGAAACACGCAGCAGTTGGTCATTGCGGTCAAAAATGGCGGTTGAATAGCTTTGGTAATTTGCAAGGTCTGGCTTGGGTAAAAATAAATATATAAACGCACCTGAAAGCAGCGCCAAGCCAACGACGGCAAACACTTTAAACCGCAAAGCTAAGCGTTGATTAAAGCGTTTTATTGAATGCAGCAGAGCCGTAAACATCATCCTAAATTAGCCTGGTTAACGGTTATGATCACTATGCTCGCTTTATTTAATGGCCGTCACGTATAGTGTTGATGCTATTGAGTAACCGGTTACTGAGCGGTCATACATTGCTTCAGCAAAGCTTGCAGGTACGCTAAACTTACCCGCGGCAGTAACTTTCACTTTGTAGGTTATTTCAGTAACTTGTTTGCTAATATTGGCATAAAATACAACGCGGTCTTCTCTAATATCGATGTAATCGGGCTGTCCTATACCCGTGCGACGATTAACCGATTCACGAATAACTTCGAAACCACCTGGAAGTAAATCAACAATAGCCACATTTGCAATATTTTTAAGCTGCGTAGAGCGTACGCGTAACCTAACAGTTATTTCATCACCTTGTTTAATATTGGTCGCAATTTCAGCATTTTTATTTATGAATGCGCGTTGTACCTCGATGCCATTAGTTTTAGCTTCACTCGGCAAGGCCACTTGGTAACCTGCTTGCATATTCACATAATACAGCCCACCAGCATCAGTTAAAGCTGCGCTTACAATATTCGCTTCAACGCGCTCAGTGCCAATAGGGTAGCGAGCCGTAGCGAAAGGTTTATACGCAATATCGAGAACAGTTTGCTTTTGCATGGATGATGCAATAAAAGTAATTTGTCTGTCGATTTGCTCTAGCTTATTGTTAGAAGAAACAATAGATGAATTAGCAATGTTATAAGCACTATGATAAGCACCTAAAGCCAACATGCTGTAAGCCGCCGAAATCGTATTGTATTCGCCTTTGTAGATAGCTTGGGTGATATTAAGAATGGCTTGATCTGCGATGCTTTCAAGGTGCTCAGGGAAATGCTTTGCCACAAGAAACAAATATTGGGCGTCTAGGTTTAAGCGCGGCGCCAAACCAGCAAAAGCCTGCTCAACTAATACGTCGTCAACATTTAAATCATATTCACCGATAAGCTGCCTTGCTTCATTGTCTTGTTGCATTAACGCATAGCTGGCCGCAACATAAGCGCTTAAAAGATCTTTGCGCCAAGCATTTTTATGTTGTTTATTGAGCGTGCTGACTAAATCGATCAGTAAATTAGATGTCACCACGCCGCTACGTGTCAGTAAATAAATCCCCCGTGCACGTTTTCTTAAGGTCAGCATACTCGACTCAGCTGAACTATTACTGGCACTGGATCTAACATAAGCAGCCGCTGTATCGCCCAAATAACGAAGGCCGCTGTCAAGCATGTCTTGGGGTACCGAATAACCCAGTGCTTTTGCCTCAATTAAAAAATGCATCACATATAGAGTCACATCAATATCGTTGTTTTGCGAACTCGGCCAATATGAAAAACCACCGGCATAGCTTTGGCGTTGACGTAGCTTGTTAATAACTTCCACAAAATGGGTCGCTACGGTCTCATTCTCAGGCGCATATTTGGACAAGTTAGATAAGCCCACTAATGGGAATACCTGACTGACTATTTGTTCGGTACAACCATGCGGATATTGGTCTAAATAGTCACTCAACCCCTCAGCAATAACCAGTGGACTAGCCGACGCTTTTATCAATTGGCTTGACTGGGCTGCAAATAGTTTCAACGGTGTATCAATGGATATTTTACCGTCACTCGCTACTCCCGTAGTAATATTCACTGCAAATGGCATGGCTGGACGCACGCTGAGTGTTGCCGTTCTAGTTGACTGCCAAGTTTTACCTGATGCATCGGTCATGTTTACAGCAAAGTTTATTGCAGCGCCGCCCAATAAATCGTTGGCTTTGACTCTAAAGCGAATCGCCTCTTCTTGATTTTCATTAAGCTGCATTTGTGCTTCATTACTACCAACAATACTAATATGTTGGCTCGTCGTAACCTGTATATTAACCGTCGCTTTGTCCTCAGAGTTCTTGACAACATTGGCAACACTCAGGGTAATATCAAACTCATCACCAGGTGCTGCATGATTTAGTACGTTAGGCGTTAATACAAAAGGCCCTCTGACGATTGTATTTTGTTGTGCGCGCCCCATTGTTTGGTTACCCACAGCAATCGCCATCACTCTTAAGCCACCCGCAAAATCATTGGGCACATTGAAAGTGTATGTATTGAGGCCCTTTTTGGCTGTTACCACGCCTGACCAAAACACGGCCGGGTCTTGTACTTTGCGTTCAAAAGGGTTTTGTGAGCGGTTCATTCGGCTGCCCGTAAGCATCATTTTTTCAAGCATCATCGCATCAGCTTCCGTGTCACCACCAGCAGCAGAGCGCATTTGACTTAACCCAAAATCAGGCAAAATTAGATCTAATATCTGCATAGTGCGAACACTTAAAGCACGCTTTTTCAAGAAGTGCGCTAATGGATCTGGAGTGCGGTAGCTAGCCACTTGTAAAATACCTAAATCAACGGCGAACACTGTTACTTTAGAATCCTCGGATACATCGAGATTAATCGACATTGGCTGACCAGGCTGCACAATATCTTCAATTTTAAGGGTTAGGTCTAACACTCGTTTTGAGCGATCAATAGAGAATGGCTCTACCGCGTAACTTAATGGGCTGGTAAATATTTCTTTTGCAGCAATATCGCGAACAAAAGCAACATTCACATAGGCATTACCTTCTATACCTTGTGGAATAGTGATACGTTGAACACTGCTCTTGGTGTCACTGGTAAACCACTTGAATGTGTGCAGTTTATTACTCTCTATACTAATTAAACCGTTGCCTGCATAGGGTGCTTGAATGCTTAACTCAATACTTTCACCTTCCTGATAATCAGCTTTATCTAGGGTCACTTTTAGTTCAGCGTTTTTATCTAGTTGACCACTGTCGTTGGTCGCCCCTACGACTGTATATTCAACGCTCAACAATACTTCGCCGTCGGCATTCAGAATATCGACAACGAAAGTACCTGCTTCAGTGGTATCTATTGCAAGCTCTTCAAAGCCTCCAGGCAGTGCATAATCCACTTCCTTTATCACATCATGCTTTTGAATGCTCTCGTACTCATAGCGACCATTGTACTGCTTCACAAGCGTTGAAATGCTCTGCACTTTACTTATACGTTTGGTTAGCTTGCCCATCGCAACTGGCGCTAATTGATTATCGATGGCAATTAACTCGACGCTTCTGTCACTGTCCAGATTAACAAAGCTGAGTTTGCCATCCGCTTTATAGCCAATGAGGTAAGAAGATGGTGAATATAAAAAGCGTATCGAGGTGCCTACCGAACGACCACCCGAGGCTTCAAATCCTTTGGTTTGCAATGTGACGTTGTAAGTCCCTTTAATGAAGCGACTCAAATCGACAGGAACAATAGCTTGCCCATCTGCGTTAGTTGTTTGCGGTTCTAAGTTTTCATCATAGCGTGATAAGCCGTCTGTGCTGTCATCTTTCAATTGGGGCGAATAGAAGGTCACGTTTTTATATTCTTCAAATGAGAATTGAAGCGGAACTAAGGTTAGCTCAGTAGTCACTTTGCGCGCTTGTGCCGGCAAACCGAAAAGGTTACTCAAGGTAACTTCGTTAGTCAGCTTTTGTGATGTTGTCCATCCCTTATCTGGCAAGCCTTTTACTTGGCTGGTAATCGCCATTGTGTCAGTTTGAAATTCTTCAACAGCAAAGTTTAATGAGCCAACTTGGCGGTCTCTTGCACTAGCAGCGTTGCCTCGGTCTCTAACTAAATGCAAACTCGCACTATAAGAACCCGTCTTGAAACGCTTTTCGGTATTAAACGCTGCGTCCATAAATCCGAATTGTGGAAGCTTCATTTTTTGCACATAAACTTCAGTATACTGAGCATCTCGCACAACTAGTTCAAGTGGAATATTACCTAAGTTTTGTAGGTTTTTACCCTTAACAATCATACCAATATTAACCGTCTCCCCTGGGCGATAAACACCACGGTCAGTAAACATATAAGCGTTCACACGTTCATTGTCAGCGAAGTAACTGTATTCTCCCCCGACATTAAAACGCGAGTAATTTATTTGGCGTGTATACCGATTATAAGGAATAAACGATACGTCGCCTTTTTGTTTTACAACATAAACAACTGGCTCTTTCTCGCGCTCATACCCGTTAACTGCAGGAAAAGTAACGTGACCAACATTGTCGGTTGTTTTACTAAACAGTTTAGTCCCGTTTTTAGCAATCAGTTCCACACGAGCACCTGCAACTGGGGCGCCCGATTTTATTGACTGTACAAATATATCTTGGCTTTCATCTTGACTCGTTTTCACAATAACGCCAAGGTCAGTTACCAACACAAGTAACTTGTCGCTGACTCCATAAATTTCAGCGTTACGTTTTTTATCCCATGCTTTAATTTCAACGAAAAAGAGACCTAGCCCCCCTTTTGAATTTGCGACTAGAGTGTTCAAATCAACTGACGCATAGTTTGCTATTTTTAGGTCGCCGGCATTTGCGTTCATGCTGATAAATTGAGTATTAAATTGAGCCAGATTTGTTTCGTTAAAGCGCCAGTTATAAAAGCTAGGGTTGCTAATATCACCCTGTGTTTGTGAGACTAAATGATAAAGTTCGTCGTCAATGACTTTGCCTATGCTCACTTGAACATCGCTGATACCTCGGGTTGAAAATGCGAGTCGCTGGTCTTTACTGTGAGTTAATATAGAGCCCTCACCGGCAATTATAATTTCTTGCGGATATTCTGGTGCTACCAAGATGCGATCAAAATAAGCACGTTGAACAAAGCCATTGGCTGAAGTCAAACCCGATTCGAGTTTCAAATACAACTGACGCCCTGCTTGCACATCTACTTTAAGTTGATAGTTTTTAGCATCATCAGACGCGTTAGGCATTAATTCATAATCGACTTTTTGAGCACTCACCAATACTTGACTAGTCACTTCACGTGGGCTTTCAAAATAATTCTTAGCATTTTTTTCAGACTGTATTGGCAGCAGGTAAAGTGTTAACTTATTGAGTAACTCATCTCGCGAAATAGCGTCAGTAAACCCAAGTAATACGAATTGTTCAGGCTCATTATCTAAGTTACGCAAAACCTCTACATCTGACTGTTCTACCTTTAGATAACTATATAAATCAGGCACCATGACTTTGCTTTCATATGCAATAGTAGTTGCTTCACCGCCATAAATGCTTTTTATACCTTCGTCAAACTTAACTTCTAAAATGCGAGCTTGCTCAGGCAGTGTCCCAACATCAAGAATAGCGGTTATGTAACGCAGATTGTCGCTGAAACTTAGCGTATATGGCTGCGCTTTACCTAACTTGTTACCCGCAACCTGATAAGCCATAGATAAGGCTTGATCAACGCTTTGTTTTTCCACTGGGTAGTTAAACAGAATTTCGACGTAAACTTGCTTAAGTTTGTCCTCGACACTTAATTCAAATTCACTCATTGCAATCGAGCCCTGTAATGGCTGCGTAATGAAACTAAATTCATCATCAATAAATTTATCTTTTGTATTGAATACTTCAGGAGCAAAACTCACTGCATATTCTTGTCCTGCAGGCCAAGGAGTTTCAGGTATAAAAATAAGTGTTCTATCATTTTCCCAACGCCATCTTCCGGGTTTACTTGGACTTAGCTTAATACCTGTCTTTACCTCTGCTCCAATCAAATCGATAGGCGCTACTGAAGGATGATCATTAGGCATAATAGGTGGTGAGATAGTTGCTGTTGGCGATTGTCCAATTCGAGTATTTCGAAAAAGCTCTGGCGGCGCATTCGGGGGTATTTCGTCAATTATTTCAGATGAATCGCGATTAGTTGTGTAGGCAAACTCAACGTAAAGTACTGGGATTAATGGTTTCCCGCTTTGGCCATCTCCATTGGTGTCATCTTCAGCATATGAGTCAAACTCACCTGAAACTTCTGGGATAGTAATTACAGCATCAACCAATATAGGCTCAGGTAAACTTTGGTAATACTCATAAGCTTTGTAAGTACCCGCACCTAAAGTCATAATAACGAGACTAAGAGCGGCTAATTTACCTGGGCTTTGCTTTCGTAAATTATCCAGATAGACCAACCATGACGGCATCGACCAATCTATTTTACCAAATAGCATTACTAGGAATTTGCCTATGATGACAAAAGGAAACATCCATATTTTAAACAAAAAGTGCATGAGCTTCATCCTAGACTGCTAAGTTGTTTAAGATCAACAAAAGGTTATCGTTTAATTTTTCAAGGTGTTCAATCCACTACTATTTAAAAACTGAGTTTTGCGCTGATAATACATTTGAACTAGCAGTATCACTGAGACCAAAACCGGGATAAATCCAACACTCGCATATACGCCGAGATCAGCGTTGAATAAAAACACGCTTGCAGCTATCAACTTTAGACCTTCCAGCCAAATCGCGATTAGTTTATTCTCCATGATCCAAGCCAAGTTAATACTCGAAGCAATGACAACAAAAGAAATACCAAGCTGATAACTCATAGCTAGCGAACTTGCATTGATCAACAAATACACAGCGAGCAATGAGATAATCACGTACTGTAGCACCGAATAGATTTTAGTTATTAACGAAATATCTGTTTGATAAGGTGAAAATTGACTTAGATCTACTCGAGCTAATGGAAATTTTTGGCTAACGTCATCTGGTCGCCAACCCGTTCTACCGAACCAAACTTTGAATTTGTCAGGCCATTTTTGGGTGTGGATACTGTCTTGTATAAGCTGTTTGTAAACTTGAATATTTGCGTAAAATGGATTCCAGCTCTTTAATGCCTTACGCACGCCATAAATAGGTTTCTCATCATCCAATTCATCTTGATATGAACCAAACAAGCGATCCCAAACAATGAATACGCCACCATAGTTGCGATCAAGGTAGATCTGGTTTTGCGCGTGGTGAACTCGGTGATTTGAAGGTGTTACCATAAACCATTCAATGAATCCTAACTTACCCACATGGCGAGTATGAACCCAAAACTGATAAACCAAATTAACAGACGCAACGGTAACCAGTAAAACAGGGTCGACACCGAGAAATGCCAAGGGTAAAAAGAAGATGAAATTGAAAAAGCTACCCGATGATTGCCTCAAGGCCGTGGTTAAATTGTAATCTTCACTGGAATGATGAACCACATGCGCAGCCCAGAAGAAACTCATTTCATGACCAAATCGATGGTTCCAATAATATAAAAAATCATATACGACGAATGCGGCTATCCAAACCCAAATAGTTTGCTTAAGTTCAAATAAGGCAAAGTGCTCGTAAAGTAAGATATAAATGGTGAAAGGCGCAAGATTTTTCATTACCCCCATAATACGGCTCAAACCGCCAATACTGAGACTAGTAATAGCGTCATTGAGGCGATAATAATCCGTTTTCTTTGTTTTTTCCGCAATGAGTTCAACTGCAATTAACAGGAAAAAGACAGGGATAGCAAACAGAATAATATTCATAGACATACCAAAATTAAACACATAGCTATACTAGTGTTGATAAAGCAGTTAAGTCAAATAGGTTTGTAGTAATTTTAATCTTCTGTATCACCATTGGTTTAATTGACTAATGTTTAGTGAAATATTGCTTTTCTATCGATACTTTTTTAAAGGAAAATAAACAAAAACAATAAAAACAATAAGTTACTAATTGGCATATTGAATGCAAGGCAACAGAAAATAGACGGTTTTGTGATTAATAAAACCAAAATAACACACTGTCCTACATAAATTACGGAGTTAGTCATGATTAACCAAATTCGTCGCCCTATTTACTTATTTATAGGAATAACCCTTATCAGCTTATCACTTGGTGGTTGCATTATTCACGTGAATACAAAAAATAAAGACTGGGATGCAGACAATACAAGCTATTCGTCAGATGTGACGTCGACTAACAAGAGTGTTAAAGTCGGTGAAGGAAGAACGGTACAAGACGTTGGTTCGGTTAATGGAAGTGTTGTTATAAAAGACAACGCGATTGCAAAACGCGTAAGCAACACCAATGGCAGTATATCTATCGGCGACAGCGTTAGTGTCGATTCGATAGATGCCGTTAATGGTCAAATTAAGATTGGCGAAGGCTTTGTTGCGAAAGAGAATGTAAGCACTGTTAACGGCCAGATAGTCATTCAAGAACAAGGTCGAATTGGTGGTGAGTTAGCAACGGTAAATGGCAATATTTCAATAAATAGCGTCGTTGTTGAAAAAGATATCGTGTCCGTTAACGGCAGCGTTAAGCTAAAAGACGGTAGCCTTGTGAAAGGCAATATTCATTTTCGTGGTAACGCCAATAACAAGTACAATAAAAACTACCCTGTACTTTATATCAGTGCGGATTCGAATGTTGAAGGCGATATTATTCTTGAACGCCCCGTCGAATTAGAACTTGAAAACCAGAGTCTTCAAAGTAAAGTTAAACGTCTTTATAAAGACTGATTTATTGGGACGGATTTAAGGCGACTGGCTTGGCTATATACAATAGCAATGTGATAGTACTAAATATCAATATTTCGTTATTCCTGCTCCAGTTAGCCTAGTTTTAAAGCGGATTTTTTTAATCAACATCCGTTCCACTTGCAGCAACTAATCGTCTATAGCAACCATTGTTCATCTATCTCGACAAAGTCAGAGCTAGCATTTATCAACGAATTAGCAGTTAAATTACGCACTCCAAACACGATGGTCTTGCAGTTATAGTCTTCGCGTGTTTTTGTAAGTAGACGATCAAAATCACCATCACCCGAGAGCAGAATAATAGTCTCAACATGAGGCGCCACTCCCAATATATCGATTGTGATACCCACATCCCAATCGCCTTTTGCAGAGCCATCCGAGCGCTGTATAAAAGGTTTCAGCTTTACTTCAAAACCAATATGACGCAGTGCACTTTGAAACTTTTGTTGCTGTGCATCACCGCGATCAATCGCATACGCAAACGCATCGACTATCTCATAATTATTGGCTATTGATTGCCAAAAATGACGATAATTAAAAGAACGTGAAAATGTATGTTTAGTGGTGTAATAGATGTTTTGTACATCAACAAAAATTGCAGCTTTTTGCACTTCGATGCCCTTTATGGTGATAAGAAATTACATAATAACATTAATCAGGTTAAAAGCGTTTGACTCGAATAAATACCACGCGCGTACTATGCACCATTGTTACACGTTCGAAAATAAAGAGTTTACGGTTTATTGATCAAGCACAACGTCGCTGCAGTTATTGTATAAGCTAAATTACTCGTGTTGCTTTAGTATGAATAGACGATAGTTTGATTAAAAACCTATGTTGACGGCTAATATACTGTCGTTATTAATAGAGCCGGGATATCAGATTTTTACTTAAAAAGGAAATTTATTATGCTCCAAAAGACCTCACGTTATAATAACGCCTTAATTATTTTGCATTGGTTAACCTTCATTTTAATTGTTTTATCGTATGCTTCCATTGAGGGTAGAGAGTTTTTTGAACGTGGCACTGAAATGCGAGATAATGCAAAATATATGCATTTTGTAGTGGGTTTAAGTATTTTGCTAACCACCTTCGCGAGAATACTATTTCGGCTTACAACCCAAGTCCCGCCTGCTTTATCTAGTAGCCCTAAATGGATAAACAAGGCCAGTAAATTCGGCCATTTTCTAATTTATGTATTTTTATTGGTAATGCCGATACTCGGCTGGTTAATAATCAGCGCCGAAGGCAAGTCAGTGGATATTTTTAGCATGACTGTTCCCTCATTAATTGGTGAGGATGAAGAGTTAGCAAAAACACTGGAAGAAATCCATGAAACAATAGGTACCTTTGGTTATGCTCTGCTGGGAGGGCATATTTTGATGGCGCTTTATCATCAGTATGTTTTAAAACAGCAATTATTTAACCGCATGACAATAAAGCGGGACTAATTATCAACGACATTGAATGTTGATGTGAAAATATTCTGCGGGTAATCCAAGTAAAGACTGTCTCTTGGGGAAATACAAGGGACAGGCAGGTTAAACTTGAGTTTGTCTTGCTAATGCTTATTTAGGTTTTTACGCTCCAAATCGAGACTCCAGGCAACACTCGCCATGTTAGAGTCTAACCAACTTTCAACCTTAGTTGAGTGTCCTCCAGATGCAGGTTGGTAGGTATTACTTCCTTCTAGATTAATACTATCGCTAATTTGAGTTTGCCATTCCCCATCAATTTTACAGGCAACGCTCTGCTCTCTACTTGAAGTTCGCGATACCATGTATTCTCTGCAAAAGTGACCTGAACTGTCGTTGAAACTCATTACCAATTCTACATCTGTTGTTGTGTCTAAATTGACTGTCTGACCTGATATTTCGCTATTAAGCACATCAGCAAGGGTCTGCTTATTTTCATTGACCATGGTTAACAATAAAGGAAGTGCAAACGCAACAATTAACAACGAAGCCGCTACCGACAACCAGCTAGTGCGCCTCCAGCTTTTAAGTTCAACGACGTTTGCGTTACTAGGCGGTGTTTGTTGCGATGATTCTTTTAGTAGATTCATTATAGAATCTGGAACTGGGGTGTCATCTATAGCCGAAAACTGTTGTTTTAAATGATTATCATTTTCGCTAAAGTCTGCGAATTTAGCCGCTAGTGCATTATCTTGCAGTAGACGTTTCTCAAAGCTAGCTCTTTCTAAGTCAGTTAATTCACCGTCTAAAAAAGCCGATATTATTTCTTGGTCCGATTTTTTCATTATTATTCCCAATCAGTCTTGTTTAACTTTGCAGCTAATTTTTCTCTTGCTCTGCCGACCCGACTCGTTACCGTGCCCATGGGTATATCTAAAGTTTGAGATATCTCAGCATAAGAAAGGCCTGCAGTTATAATCAAGCCAATTACAATTCTATAAGCCTCTGGAAGTTCTTCGATTGCGGCTTGCAAAAGCTGTCTTCGCTGCTCTTCTTCCATATTATTTTGACTATCATACGACGATGCTATCTGTGATATTTCAACGGCATCATCAGTCGTTCGTACTTTTCTTGATCTAATTTCATCGATCCAAGCGTTTTTGCATATTCTAAACATCCAAGCGAGAAATTTAACGTTGTCTGGAATCGGCTTCGTAAGCATCCTTTCCACAACAATTTGGGTCAAATCGTCCGCATCACTAATGTCATTTGTTAACGAATAAGCAAAGCGACGTAGATCGGTGAGATTTTCTAAGATCATCGACCTCAAGGCTTTAGTATTCATATTTCACATTTCTCGAATCTACTTTACTAACGTATGAACTTATGTTTTATTGCAAAAATAGGAGAAATAAAACATAAAATAAAAAAATTCTCATTAAAACTAGTTTACAAAGCAAAGGTGCACATGAATTTTTCCAAAAAACCATATCAGAGACTCGCTTTGACAATCAGCGCCTTGCTGATAGCTCCTGCTATGGCGATGGTCGAAAATGATACTTATCATGCTGTACCGGCCAGTAAAACCAATTCTTTGAGTGCGAGAGTTAATTCTCTTTTGATAGAGTACGCAATTGAATCTACAAATACGAATGGTCTTTATAATAGTACTCAATATTTAGCAATGAATGCGAGGTCCTACCAAAGTATACAAGACGACTTGGAAGATGGCATCGAGGATGATGTTGAGGATGGCATCGAGGATGATGTTGAGGATGGCATCGAGGATGATGTTGAGGATGGCATCGAGGATGATGTTGAAGATGGCATCGAGGATGATGTTGAGGATGACATCGAGGATGATGTTGAGGATGACATCGAGGATGATGTTGAGGATGACATCGAGGATGATGTTGAGGATGACATCGAGGATGATGTTGAGGATGACATCGAGGATGATGTTGAAGGTGACGTAGAGGATGATGTTGAAGGTGACGTAGAGAATAACGTTGAAGGTGACGTAGAGAATAATGTTGAAGGTGACGCAGAGGGTGAAGCGGAACACGACTTAGAAGATAATGTCGAGGGTAGCATTGAAGAAAACGCAGAACACGACGCAGAGGATGATACAGAGAGCAATTTAGAGTCCGTTAATGAATTGGGTTTACCCAGCACTGATGACTATTATTATAATGTAATAGAAGAACAGGCTACTATGCAAATAGAGAGGGTAATTGCGCTATCTACAGAGGCTCGCAACGAAAGAATATTTAGTGATAACTGGTTAGTACTCAATGATCCAAGTGACACTGATTTTCTAACATCCAATGGATACACAATAATCAGTACCCGTTTTTTACCCAGTTTAAATAAAGATTTAATTCGTGTAGAAGCACCCAAAACATTTAAGTTAGATACGGCTGGTATTAAATTAATCCAAAAGTTAAATACGTCAGAAAGAGCAGTAGATCTAAATCATATATATTCTCTTTCGCGACCCTTGTCAGCGCGACCCTTGTCAGCGCGACCCTTGTCAGCGCGACCCTTGTCAGCGCGAGGCAATACACTGATGCCTCACGATTTAATTTCAATTATTGAACCCGCAAAAAGACAAAGAATCGGCATCATTGATACGCAAGTACGAGGGTCACATCCAGCGTTTGCTTCAGCAAATATCGTAACTGCAGATTTTTCTGAAAAAAGGCCAATTTCTTTAAACTCTCATGGCAATTCCGTTGTCAGTATCTTGATAGGCCAAAGTGATAATTATCGGGGATTACTGAGCAACATAGATGTGTTCGCCGCATCTGTATTTTTTAATGACAAAAAGAGTGGTGACATTACTACGACTGAAAGTTTACTTAAATCTTTAGATTGGCTCGTTTCGCAAGATATAAAAGTTATTAATATGAGCTTGGCAGGGCCTCCAAACGCTGTATTATCGGCTGCTATTGAGAAGTACTGCCAGAAAGGCGTCATTATCGTTGCTGCAGTTGGAAATAATGGACCAAACTCTCAACCATTGTTTCCAGCAGCTTATGATTGCGTTATTGGTGTCACTGCCATTACCGAAAACAATTTAGTCTATCGACGAGCGGTTAGAGGACCCCAGGTAGATATAGCATCATATGGCGTTAATATTTTTGCTGCCGATAATTCATCTGGTTATACACATGTGACTGGAACTTCATTCGCTGCACCATTTGTCACCGCGCAGATTGTTAGCTTGTTAGCGAACCAGTCAGTTACTGAACTATCCCAAAAAGCATTAATGGATGAACTCATTAAACTAACAATAGATCTTGGCGAACCAGGGAAAGACGCTATATATGGCTTTGGCGCCCTCACTCACCGCACTCCGAGGTTTGCTCAAGAATGACTAAAACTGGTACTTAATACCACTGGTTAATACGGTTTCGCTAAACGCCGCATTGGCCAAGTTTGTGTTGTTGGTAACATATGATAGTTCAAGATTCCAAAAAAAATCATCTAGAACTTCTGCCTCGTTCACTATACCAAAAGCACTTCTTTTATCTGTACGAAACTCGTTAATAGCTGGATTCAACGTTTCGTTATAGTCTCTTTGCCGATATTTGGCGTCAACGGTTAATCGAACATTATATCCCATTGCGCTGTAGCGTTTTTTATAAGCAAATCTGACTTGATAACTACTAAAATTGAAAATAGGTTCAAGAGTGTGTTCTTGCCGAAATTTAACCGAACTAATAAAATAATCGTTCAGCCCTTTCCAGAAAAAATAGTAACCAAGGCCATATTCATCACTTTTTGCATTGCGAATAGGGTTATTAACTAACTCCTTATCTATTCTAGTATACGAAATACGCACGAAATTTTGTTTATTCACAAAAAATGAAAGCGCTGGCGATACTTGTGTCAACACAAGAAAATCGTTGCCTCCGAGTTTTGCACTGGCGCGGCGATAGTCAAGATTGATGGTATAGGCTTCATGCTTAAATTTATAACCCGCTGAAAAAAAATTAGTTTGAAGGTTAAATGAATCTGCAGCAGAATACTGCTTGTCGTTATACGATATCGATACGGAAGCACTATGCTGCTTGCTAAACGCATAGTCCGCATTTGCTTTGGCTCTTGTTGTAAAAAACGTATCAGTGGTCGTCGTAGTCAAGTCTATTTCCTCAACAACAACATTACTATTATTTCCAAATAACGCAGCTAACTCGGCATCAAACGTGAAGCTTTTACCTTGTTGACCGTAAAGAGGTTTGCCTGAGTCAATTAAAATTATACTAATAAATAGAAAGCTGATGCATAATTTGAAAAGTGTCTTGGGCACATTAATTCCTTAATTTACGCTAAGTGCATTCAATAGGATTTGAGTATAGGCAGGTTGATAATACGAGTAATCTAACCTAGATTAACAGTTGACCCTAGTCAATAAAAAACTGACTAGGGTCACATTAAACCTTGTATCAGTCTTCGTCAAAGTCTATTTGTTGAGCGACAAATACGTCGTCATCGTTGATAGTCCCCTTTATTTCTACTCTAACACCTTGTGAAATATTGTTAACTGAGCCGTCCTTAAAAGCCGTATATTGATCATGTTGGACAATAAAGTTGCCTAGCATAAATTGGTTGTTGCTAAGAACCATACCAATAGTCCCCTCCAAAGATGAACGTGTCGATTCATTGAACTCCACCTCTGTAGCAACTAACTTTTGTTCTGCATTAAACTGCCCCTCAATTTCGACATATACGCCAACTTCAATCCGACTGGTGTTTCCATTTTTAAAGTCAGTGGCCTCGGTCAATATAATGGTAACGCCTGCTACTACTATATCTGCATTTTCTAGTATATCTGTGATTTCTCCATCTACTTCAATCCCGTCGCCATAATCGCCGTCGTCAATTTCAATTTTACGAGCGAATAGTAAACCGTTGTCATCCGAGGTTGCTTCTACTTCTACTAGAGCCCCCTGAACCAAGTCATCAACAGAACCATCTGAAAAAGCGGTAGATTGATCAAACCTAATTTGTTGCTGATTGATAATAATCATCCCGTTTGCAGCGTCAGCTTCTAAAACGCCCTTAATTTCAAATTCGAAGTCATCATTATTGTCATTGTCATTATTTTCTATTTTTATGCGGGTTGCCAAAATGCTACCGTTTTCTGCTTCACGACCATATATTTCTACCAAAACACCTTCGGAAATGGCGGAAAAAGCATTACCTTTAAACTCAGTCAGTTCATTTGTCGTGATTAAGCGACCATTAACAGTAAAAGCTTCTACAGAATCAAAGTTAGAAATAATTCCCGTAAACTCAACACCGCCAGAGTTATCATCACCATTGTCGCCATTAGCGCTGCTGGTTTCAACGTCAGTAGCAAGGATGCTGCCGTCTGCTTGTCTGATGCCTTCAACTTCGATCCAATCTCCAATGTTTAACTGAGTAAAAAAGGTCTCTGCTAAGACGGCTGAATCACCTAATTCAAAATCAGTAAACTGGTTTGTAGATATTAATGAGCCTTGCAGTTGAATAGTTGGAGAGTTGATTGCGATTACTTTGCCTTTCAGCTTAGCTTCTGCATCGTCGCTGTTACGCTGTGAAGAAGTCTCCTGACGCTCTAAGGTTTTCACCACTAGATTGTCACCGTTTACAAAGGCGTCAACTTCAACTAGGTCACCAATGTTTAGCAGGTCTAGTCGAAAACGTCTTATGTTTGCATCAGAATCATCTTTTAACTGACTAAAGCTATCTATTAAAAAGACCGTATCTAAAACAGTTATTGTGCTGTTGTCGACATCAACAGTTTGTATTGCACCTTCAATTTCAATTTCGCCTTGTTTATCGAAACGGATCTCACTAGCTACGATTGTGTCGCCGGTTCTAATACCCTCTATTTTCACTCGCACACCAACGTTTAAGTCAGTTGAAATACCAGCACTGAAGTTAGTACCTTCGTTCCAGGTGATTGTTTTCCCATCAACGCTGAACAGATTATCTGAGAGGTTACTTATAATCCCATCTAGCCCAACTTGGTCTGAGTCCGAGTCATCTTCAAGATCAATGCTACTGGCAATTAATACGCCATTAACAATAGCCTGCGAGGTAGATATTTTTGCTAACGCACCGTTGACTAAAATGTCGTTTATAACTGCTTGAGAATAATCAATTAGTGTATCGCCGACGTTGAAACTTTGCTCAGTTTCATTAAGGTTCCCTATTTCACCTTTTAACTTATAATTACCATCATCTTGTTGCAGCTCGATGCGTGTTGCTAACCATAAGTTGTCAGTTCCTTTTATTGCGCTTACCTCAATAATTTCGCCAACTTTTATTGTACTTAATACCGTGTATTCAAATACGGTGCGCGAATCAATTTGATAAACTTGTCCAAACACGACTACTTGATTATCGCGCAAAGAAACTGAATCTACGGGTCCTTCGGCGTGCACAAAATAGGCAATCTCACTTGCCGTGTTTACTGAGCCATCTGCTGTTTGACGCCCTTTTACGGTAACGTTCATTCCAACATTCAGTTCATCTTCACTTGCATCATTACTATCATCAGTTGTTACTGTTGCATCGTCAGTAGAAAAACGAACACCGTTCACAAAAACACTGCCAAAATTGGTGATAACTCCGTTACTAATGACGTCGGTCATGTAGATAAGTTCTTGTGTAGCAGTACTATTACCACTTACCACGAATGAAATACTAGCGGGAAGCACATCAAACTCTAGGCCATTTGCAACGACGGCAGCAGGCGTTATTGTGTAGTTCCCAGGGGCTAGGTTTTCCAAGGTAGCATTACCGCTAACATTCTGAGTATAACCATCTGGTCCAGCTACTACGGCAGTTGAGGTTGTTCCATCGGGAAGACCCATTACTGATAGCGCTATTGTACCGCTTGTCGGGACAGGACTAATTGGTACAGGAGAACCACTTGATTCCTCAGAACCTCCTCCACAAGCGTATAACATTGACGTTACTATCATGCTGCCTAAAACATGTTTCTTTTTAATTTTCATAGTTTTTCCTTTAATACTCATTAGTGTTGTAAGAAGTAAGACACAACATTGAAAGCTTGAACGCTCTTGAACTTTCATAAATTCAATTTACGCACACGTCTCTGCAAAGGGGTGTTTACCCTATCTAATGGACTAACGGATGAAGAAACCAATTTAATCCCAAAAAATGACATTTTTTTATGGATAATATAATAAGCGTAGATTTTATTGGACTAAGTCTCTGATTTTAAAAAAAAGTACTTAAAAGTTGAACAGATATTGCAAGACCCACGCCCCATGATAATTGGATTATTGCCAAGTTATGTAAACTCGGGGTTTAAGCCCCCAGTTTTAAGGCATCACTTTCATAAACTGACTGAATTTCTCTTGTCCTTTAACGACCCATTCTGGTGTCGCTTCACCGGTGCCTGCATGAATTAAACTAGAGTGTGACTGTATTACTTTTTCGAGTAACGCATGCTGATCATCAGTAATGTCGACAAAGAATATATGCTTGCCTTGATTGAGCAAATGCTGGAATTGTTTGAATTGGTAATTAGGTACCTGTATACCAATAAAACCGCCTATCCAAGTGCAAAAGCCGAGTACGACTATGGACAAAAATGCAAACGGCAACCAACCTGCTGATGAAGTATGCCATTGAAGCGAATAGACTAATAATAATAATAAGCTAGCGCCACAAATGCCTGCCACGGCACCGAGTCGTGTCGACCTTACGACATCTTGTTTTAATACGGCTTCAATTGCATGTAGGTGATGCTTTTCCACATCAGTGTCATTGGCACTTAACACATGAATTTGTGGAGTAGATAAACCTTCAGACTTTAACTCTTGTTCGACCAATTGAAGGTCTGCTAGGTCACTGCTGATATAGTACTGACGTTTCATTCGCTTTCTCCCAGAAAGGTTAAGCTGTTGAGAAATCTTTAATTAGATCTCTGATAACGAGTATAGTACTAAATTGCATTAAGTCGAATTTCGATGTAACCACATATTATGCCTCCCATATATGGGCAGCTATCAGATAATGTTGTAACAAGTGCTCTTACTTTAATATTGTGAAGCGAGGCAAGTATTTGTAAAGCAAAAAACTGATCTGTAGTATGTAAACATCCATTGCAACTTTCATAATTGAACTAAGCATTTAAGCCCGTTATTCTAATTATGCTATATATTCTTGATTTTTATACCGAGTATACGGTTAAAAGGTGGAGGATAGTGACCAAAACCAGTAAGATACTCTGCAAAATACTTCCTAACAAAGAGCGACCACGATGAAACTGATCGATTCATTGAAAGATTACAATATTAATACGAATTCTGAAATTTTACACAACCCCGACTACGATACTCTTTTTAATGAAACCACAAAATCAGAGCTATCCGGTTTTGAAAAAGGATTTGTCACCGAATCAGGTGCGGTATGTGTAAAAACAGGAAAGTTTACTGGGCGCTCTCCTAAAGATAAATACATTGTAAAAGACAGTGTTACCGAAGATACATTGTGGTGGTCAGATCAAGGTAAAAACGACAATAAGGCGATTAATCAAGTTACTTGGAAACAGCTTAAGAGTTTGGTCACAAATCAGCTCAGTGGTAAACGCTTATTTGTAGTCGATGCTTTTTGCGGTGCTAACAAAGACACACGGATGTCAGTTCGCTTTATTACCGAAGTCGCTTGGCAGGCGCATTTTGTTACTAATATGTTTATTACGCCGAGTGCGGAAGAGTTAGCCGTTTTTGAACCCAATTTTATTGTGATGAATGGCGCTAAGGTCTCTAATCCGAATTGGCAAGAACAGGGACTCAATTCTGAAAATTTTGTGGCATTTAATCTGACCGAACGGATCCAGTTAATTGGTGGAACTTGGTATGGCGGAGAAATGAAAAAAGGCATGTTCGCCATAATGAATTACTACTTGCCGCTACAAGGAATTGCGTCTATGCACTGCAGCGCTAACGTAGGTGAAAAAGGCGATGTGGCAATATTTTTCGGTTTATCTGGGACCGGAAAAACGACCCTTTCAACTGATCCTAAAAGACAGCTTATTGGCGACGATGAACACGGTTGGGATGACAATGGAGTATTCAACTTAGAAGGCGGTTGCTATGCAAAAACCATTAGTCTTAGTCAAGAAAACGAACCCGATATTTATGCCGCTATTAGGCGTAATGCTTTGCTTGAAAATGTCACTCATAATGAAGCGGGGGTGATCGATTACCACGACAACTCTATTACAGAAAACACCCGAGTTTCATACCCAATTAATCATATTGCTAATATCGTTAAACCGATTTCTAAAGCTGGTCATGCTACAAAAGTGATATTTTTAACTGCCGATGCTTTTGGCGTGTTACCCGCGGTAGCAAAACTAACGCCTGAACAAGCGCAATATTATTTACTATCCGGCTTTACCGCTAAACTAGCCGGAACCGAGCGCGGCATAACTGAGCCAACACCGACGTTTTCTAGCTGTTTTGGGGCGGCATTTTTGACCCTACATCCAACTCAGTATGCAAATGTATTGGAAAGAAGAATGCAGGCAGCTAATGCTCAGGCATACTTGGTCAATACTGGATGGAACGGCAGTGGTAAGCGGATCTCTATTAAAGCAACTCGCGCAATCATCGATGCTATTTTAGATGGCAGTATGGATGCTGCAGAATCAAATCTGTTACCCATTTTTAATCTTAGTATTCCACAACAATTAGCCGGTATAGATGCGAATATTTTGGACCCCAGAGGCACATATGCCGAAGCACAGCATTGGTATGAGAAAGCAGAAGATCTCGCGGGTCTATTTGTTGATAATTTTGAGAAGTTTACAGATACGGCACATGGCCGCAGTTTAGTTGACGCAGGTCCTAAGCTAAGCGCAAATTGACTTTAGCTATGAAACTGAGGCTTTGACACTGTCATAATGCTCGTCGGGCCTTGAAAAAAGCATCGGTCATCGGTGCTGTTCAAAGCGCATTCCGACGGTGAAAATACGGCACGCTTCCTTAGGGAATTTATGGGCGCTTCAGCCACTGCTTTAAAATAGCTAACAGCACATCTTGCATAATTGGCTTACTTAGAAAAGCGTCCATACCTGCCTCCTCGCATTTTCTTCGGTTTTCATCAAAGGCATCTGCCGTGAGCGCAATAATAGGTATTCGTTCTTCGCTTGATTGTATACTTCTAATTGTTCGCGATGCCTCATAACCATCCATTATTGGCATCTCACAATCCATTAATATCAGATCAAACGTATGTTTCTGTAATTGCTCCAACGCTTCTTGTCCGTTGTCAGCAGTGACAACCGTGAGCCCAAAAGCTTCGAGCATATGTTGGGCAATCATACGATTTATTTCACTGTCGTCTACCACCAGTATGTGGCCTAACAATTTGATCTCAGTCGTTGTTTCTTCGTCTGCATAGTCATGCACAACGGATTCTTCCTCATGCGCACTTTCATCACGTTTAAGGTTCAATAAAACGGTAAACGTCGACCCAACCTGTGGCTCGCTTTGAGCAATAATGCTTCCGCCCATTAAATCGATAATTTGTTTGCTGATGGACAGTCCCAAACCTGTTCCACCGTATTTTCGCGTTGTCGATTCGTCGGCTTGTTTAAATGGGTCGAAAAGCGTTTCCAAAACATCGGGAAGTATGCCAATACCACTGTCCTTTATTTTTATTTCAATACCCTCGAGAGCTGATGTCAATGTCGTGCTTGTTACTTGAATGTTAACCGCGCCCTGATTGGTGAATTTAATGGCATTATTTATTAGGTTCAAAAGCACCTGATTAAGACGGCTAGAATCACCGATAAAAAATTTGGCTAAATTCGCATCATAGTCTAGGGATAGTTGCACCGACTTTCGGCTTGCCTGTGCGCAACAAAGCGATAATATCCCTTCAATTAACGCTTCTAAATTAAATGATTTATCCTCCAACGTCATCTTACCGGCTTCGACTTTAGATAAGTCGAGAATGTCGTTAATAATATGTAGTAACGAGGCGCCAGAATCATCGATTAATTTCAAGTAGCCTTTCTGCAACTGTGTTAGCTTTGTTTTTCCTAACAGTTGCACAACGCCAAGTATGCCATTCAAAGGCGTACGTATTTCATGGCTCATTTTTGCCAAAAATTGTGACTTCGCCTGTGTTGCACTTTCAGCACGTTCAACCGATGCTAATAATCGTTCAGTTTCGTTAAACGCATTGGTATATCTCATCATGAGAAGGAATGATTGAGAGGAAATAAATACAATGAATCCGAAGTCTGAGCGAAAGAAAAAATAATAGTCGAGTAGACCTTGTTGATAGACTGCATCGCTTATAATCGACAGAGAGAAAAAGACCCCACCGGCCAACACTATCCTAGCTCCTTGCATTTTTTTCACAACCGCCACGATGAGAACGTAACTTGAATAGATGGTGAAAACGACGGTAAGGATACGAAATATAGGAATGTACTGGGTAAATATATTGACAGGGAAAACAATAATCGTCAGTGCGAACAAGAGGCATATTACAATATAGCTATTTAAAAAATATGTAGAATACAACTTTGGAAATAGCACGTGGATGAATGCCGCAAAAAATAGAACACCCAAATAAAAGCTCAGATAATCTAGTTGAACCAATAGGTTCCAATCGATGCCAGGGAAAACTGATAGTAGAAAGAGTTCGCCTGTTATCAGAGAGCGAAATGCCATCAATAGGCAAAATATTGAGAACAGAAGCGATGACTCCTCCTTCCTGCGAAATGCATAAAGACCTAAGTAATATATGCCCATGATAAAAATACCACCGCACAAAAATAGGTTAACGGAAAGGTTACTTTCTCTAATTTTCGTTATCTGTTGCTCTAACCCTATTTCTATAGGATACCAAGCACCGCCTTCTGTATGATAGAAATTGGAAACTTGTAAGATGATCTCAAGTGAGTCTGCGCCAGAAGTAGAATACCCCTCTGTTAAAGGCAAGTACTCAGGCCGCATTGTCTCGCGTGTTGTTGCGACTGCACCATTGGAGGCCACCAACTCGCCATTAACGAACAAATTGTAAGAGGTGCCCATCCAACTAGTTCTAAACATCAGTTGTTTGGGGAGTTGCTTGCCGATGATCTGCAAGCGGTAGGTGGCATAACCATCACCGCCAATTTCTTCACCATTAACTTGATACCCGTTCCATGAACTCGGTAATTTTATAAAGTCTTGTTCTTTGGTCGTGTTTGCGGAGGCAAACTCCCCCGCCCCCAACAATTGCTTCCAATGAAATTCCCATTCACCGTTAAGTCTGACAACACCATCTTTTTCAAAGTCCCACTGAGAAAGGTCAAGCACTCCTTGGTGAGCTACTGGGGGTGTTTTATGTTGGGAGGTACCGCTGCAAGATGTTAAGAATAAGCAGGCTACGACAAAAAAGAGGAACTTATACAGCGCATAAGGCTGAGCAGATTTTTTTATCAACGAAATAGAATTTTTACTCATCGATAAGCACTCTGTTTAAAATTTAAGTTTACGCACCACAGGGTTTATTGTCACGCCATTACGCTGCTTAAATTACTATTCGATGATAATAACGGTGTATTTCTGTTTATTTTTCTCAAAGTCACTTAAAAATACTTTTGTTTGCAGATAGGAGGAATAAACGCTCCTTTAACTTTTTTCATTTCTTTTTCAATCTTAAGATTATTTTAAGTTTTCAGGTTTATTGTTTATCTCATAAAGTACAAAACGGTCTTAATTATGCGAACAGTAAACACAACATCAACAACCGACTTCAAAGAGACTGAGTCGTTTACTGACCAACGTATAAATAACGCATGCCACAGTGCTGAATCTACTACTTCAAAGTACGCTTTTTCACTCGATGTTTATCAAAAAAATGACATTGGTCGTTTGCCTGCAGAGCAGTTTATAAAAGATGGTTTTACATCAGCTTATGGTGCAGATGTTGATATTACTATGCCTTATATTTTAGCTATTAATAATGGTAAATTTAAGGCCGCTTTGGGGATCAGAGCAGCAACAGAAAACTTATTTATTGAACAGTATTTAGCGCAACCTATCGAATTCTATGTTTCGCAAGAGCATGTTTCGCAAGAGCATGTTTCGCAAGAGCATGTTGCGCAAGAGCATGTTGCGCAAGAGCATGTTGCGCAAAATAAAGTATTGCAAATGCATACAACAGTCGCGCGAAAGTACATTGCTGAAATCGGTCACCTGTATAGCAATTCAAACAAATTTACTATTCCACTTTTTCTCACAACGGCAGTTTCGTTATTTTGTAACGGCTATGAGCAAATGGTATTTGCTGGCACTGATCATGTGGTCAAGTTAATTAGCAAAGCAGGGATTGAGTGCCACTATATCGCTCAGGCTGACAAAAATAAATTGCAAGGGTCATCAAACAAATGGGGCTCTTATTACGAAACAAACCCTCAAGTTGTATTTGTTTCTTTAGCTTCTGTAATGAACGTCGTGAATAAATCAGCCCATTTCAAGCAGATGTTTGATCAACTCGAACGCAAAATTGCACTTACCACCAGCAAACTTAAAAGGTAATTAGAATGAGTAAATTGATACAAAAACTTTCAAATATCCCGCAAGAACTTGAAAATCTAATTGCCATTGAAGCTTCAGATAGCCGTATTACTTACGCTGAGTTAGCAGCGCGAGTAAAAACCATAGCATTATGGTTAGAAGAGCAAAAAGCCGATTCAGTAGCTTTGCATGCAGACAATTCCATTGATTGGATCGTGGTTGATTTAGCATGCCAAATGGCACAAGTTATTTTCACCCCTATTCCGTTATTTTTCACTCAAACCCAATATGACCAATTGCTCTTATCGGTGAAGCCAAACATTCTTTTCAGCCAAAAAAATGGCAAATTTGGTGAGCTTTGTAGATGTGAACAAGTAGCACTTAATGCTTACAAACTTGTTCAAGATAAACAATTGGAAGCACCTAATGGTACCAGTAAAATAACCTATACATCAGGATCTACTGGCACACCAAAAGGGGTATGTTTAAGCACCGAAAATCAAATGTTAGTGGCGAATGCGTTAGTCGCAAGTATTGGTTTACAGAATCCTCGGCACTTATGTTTGTTACCCTTGCCAACTTTGCTTGAGAACATCGCTGGTGTTTATTCTCCAATCTTAGCGTCTGGCACTGTTGTTATAGCAAGCGACGCAGAGCGCGGATTTAAGGGCAGTCGATTAGTTGATCCAAGTGCACTGTTAAGCTGCATCAGCAAAATCAAGCCAAATAGCTTAATTTTGGTACCCGAGTTACTTCAGGTATTGGTAATGGCGACCAAAAATAATTGGCAACCACCCTCTTCGCTTAAATTCATTGCAGTTGGTGGTAGCCGAGTTTCAGATGCATTGTTGGCAGAGGCCAGAAGTTTGGGTTTACCTGTTTATCAAGGTTATGGATTATCGGAATGTAGTTCTGTTGTATGTATCAATACACCGCATAACGATGATGTATTGAGTGCCGGAACGGTATTGAGCCACTTGAAGGCAGAAGTAATTAATGACGAGTTAGTCATAACCGGCAATGCCTTTTTAGGTTATTTGGAGGATCGTATCTCTTGGTACAAAACCCAAGTTTTTACTGGGGATATCGCCAGCACCGAAAATAACAAGATTTATATTCAAGGGCGTATCAAAAATACCATCATCAATTCTTTCGGACGGAATATTTCACCCGAGTGGATTGAATCTGAATTGCAGGCCACCGGATTATTTTTACAGTGCGTTGTACTAGGCGATAGTCGGCCATTTTGTATAGCTGTTTTAGTGCCAATATCAGCGCAAATTAGTACAGCTACTATTCACAACGCAATTAACAAAATCAATAGTAACTTACCCGATTATGCACAAATTAAGGACACTATAGTCCTGACTCAAGCCATGAGTTTTGAAGATGGATTATATACAGCCAACATGCGTCCGAGACGCAAACAAATTAATCAATATTACCAAGCAAAAATTGCGGCTATTTATGCCAATTTTTTAGTGGTCAAAGACGGAAAAAATACAATGAACTTATATCAAAGACTATTAAACGAAACGACCACTGAACGCGATTATTTATTATCGTCTCCTATCATTAAACGCTGTTTTTCGGGCGATATTGAAACCGCTGATTATGTCGCATTTTTAAGCCAGGCATATCACCACGTTAAACATACAGTGCCATTGTTAATGTCGGTGGGTAGCCGCTTACCTGAAAGCAAAGAATGGTTACGCGAAGCAGTGGCTGAATATATTAAAGAAGAATTAGGCCATCAAGAATGGGTACTCAATGACATTGCAAGCTGTGGTTACGACAAAGAAGACGTGCGCGCTAGCCAGCCTTCAATGGCAACTGAGTTGATGGTCGCATACGCGTATGACATGGTTAATAGAGTAAACCCCCTTGGATTTTTCGGTATGGTGCACGTATTGGAAGGTACAAGTATTGCGATGGCCGATAATGCGGCTAGCAATATTAAAAATGCTTTGGGGTTATCCAAAAAAGCATTCAGCTATTTGGTCTCTCACGGTTCGCTAGATATCGAACATGTAAAGTTTTTTGAAACCTTGATGAACAAAATCGATTGCGCAAAGGAACAAGATCTGATTGTTCAAAGTGCTAAACGGTTTTACATACTTTATGGCAACATATTTAGAACCTTAGACGTGTCGGCTAGCAAAATGAAGGCTGCATAATTTTGAACTATCTAAAGGATATTAAGACTTGCTTAGTAACAGGGGCGTCCGGCGGCATCGGTGGTGCCATCGCCAAGGTGCTTTGTGAAAATGGCTACACGGTTTTTATCCAGGGCCGTAATCAGGAAAAACTTGAACAGCTTAAACTAGCCATGACCGGAAACTGTCAGATTTTGGTGGGTGATTTAAACAAACCAGAGGATCGTGTGCAAATTCTTAACCTTGCTTTTGCACAACAGGGCATAGATTTGCTGGTGAATGCTGCCGGTTTATCTAGTTTTGTTGCATTTGACGATACAACACCAGAGTTGATCAACGAATTGATGCAGACCAACTTAATAATGCCAATGGTATTTACTCAAGAGTTTTTAGCAAAGTCTAAGTCGAGTTCAGTAAATCACTCTGCCCAAGAACAACTAGACATTATTCAGGTAGGTTCAGCCTTCGGCTATATTGGCTATCCTGGTTTTAGTGCCTATTGCGCTTCTAAGTTTGGTTTACGTGGATTCACTGAAGCGCTTGCTCGTGAGTACAGCGATACGAGTATTCGTTTTAGATATTTTGCACCACGTGCAACTAATACGAATATAAACACGGCAGGTGTTGACGACATGAATAAAGCACTTGGTAATTCAGTAGATAGTGTTGATGCGGTTGCTAAAGCCTTCATCACCTTTCTAAACAGTAAGAAACGAGAGCAGGTAGTCGGTTGGCCTGAAAAGCTTTTTATTCGAGTGAATGGCTTTATTCCTAAATTAGTCGACAATGCAATAAAATCCAAACTTTCAATTATTAAAGGTTATTTACACCCGTCTTTTTAATCAAGATTGTGGCTTTTACTTTACAGAGGATATTCCTATGAAATTTACTAAATTATTCACCAAAGTCGGAGTTATGGCCTTGTTTGCTGCGACTTCGTTAGCTTCGGTTTCATTCGCTAGCGTTGCTGCTGAAAGCTTCAATACACAATTACTTAACCTCCAACAACAGTGGGCAATAGTGAACTATCAACTGGTTGATGGTGCGCAAGAAGACGGCTTCGATATCCTTGTTAAACAAGCCCAAGAATTAGTTTCAGCAAACCCAGAAAATGCCAACGGCTTAGTCTGGTTAGGTATTATCGAGTCGAGTTATGCAGGAGCAAAAGGAGGCTTAGGTGCTCTTTCGTTAGCTAAAAGTGCGAAAAAATCACTGGAAGGATCGATGAAAATTGACGATTCAGCGCTGAATGGCTCAGCTTATGCCAGTCTAGGTACGTTATATCACAAAGTACCTGGTTGGCCGATTGCTTTTGGTGATGACGATACCGCCAAAGAGATGCTGGAAAAAGCGATGTTGATAAACCCAAATGGTATTGATTCAAACTACTTCTATGCTGAGTTCTTGTTTGATGAAAAAGAATATACAAAAGCAAAGGAACACTTAACCCTTGCTTTACAAGCAACTCCGCGACAAGAAAGACCTTTAGCAGATGAATTTAGGCGCGTTGAGGTTAATAAACTAATGGCTAAAGTAGACAAAAAGCTTAAGAAAAAACAATCCTAAAAGTCCTTTTGACAACGCCAATATTATCTTTTTATCCTGTACTCTGCCTTTCTAACTTGGTTGAGTGTAAATGTTAATGCACCTAAGATATATACATACGTGAGAGTAAACTTATCGTCCTTATAGTAATATCAAGTTGTCTATTAGAATCTACCGAAAATGAAAATATCGATATGAGGATTTAGCCTAGCATAAGGCTTACAAAGTCTTTACTATAAGGGCGATGTATCTATCCTCCCAATAGTGAATTCGGTCTTGGCTAAAACACCTCTTTATTCAGTTTTATTAACAGTATTCTTTATTTGTTTTTTTGATCACAGTGCCAGTGCTGGCGAACTCAGTTTATCTTGGGGTGAAGGTTCATCTAGATACTCATTTAACGTAGGCGGAGAAATAACACCTGATGCAGTCCGGATTGCTTATATCCATCCTACCGACTGGGAATGGAACATTACGACTAATCATAAATTAAGAGTAGAGCTAGAATTTGGTGTTCATTATTGGAAGGACCCTTTTTTAAAGGAACCGAAAAATGGTATAATTTTCAATCCAATGTGGCGATATTACATTCCGATTTTAAAGCAAGAATTATACTTTGGCATTGGTATTGGGCTCGCCTATACAAGCAGTGATAAATGGATGGATCGTCAACTTGGATCGAGGCTTTTATTCGAAGATAAATTTGAAGTAGGTATAAAGCTATTAACGCGCCATAAGTTTTCAGTCAGCATCAATCATTATTCTAACGCTAAGCTAGCTGATATCAATCATGGGGCCAACGTTTACTACTTTAACTATGCTTATCAGTTGTAGATCAAAGGAATATTTTTTGCCGAAACAATACAAATTCTACAATTTGTGGCAACATTTTAGCCTAGCAACACATCAATAATTTTCTCCGCTAATTTCTCAGGGGTGAAAGGTTTAGAGATATATTCGTTCATCCCAACATCTAGGCATTTTTGCCTGTCCTCTTTCATGGCGTTTGCTGTCATTGCAATAATCGGTACATCACACCATATTTTCCCCGCTTTACCCTTTCTAATGAGCACCGTTGCTTGATAACCGTCGAGCACCGGCATCTGACAATCCATCAGGATGGCGCAGTAGGCACTTCTTTGCTTGCTTTCACTTAACTTGTCGAGCGCTTTCTGACCATTGTCAACAATATCAACCAGCAAGCCCATCTCATTCAACATATGTTCCGCTATCATCTGGTTAATTGAATTGTCTTCGACCAGCAGTACTCGCTTGCCAGCAACTTCAGATAATTGGCTAGATCTATCTTTATCAATATCTCTGTTGTCCTCTAGAGTAGCTGGTTCGTAAGCTTCCAGATAAAGAGTAAAAGTGAATAGACTGCCTTCACCGACGCTGCTTTTTACACTGATGTGTCCGCCCATCATTTCACATAAACTTTTGACGATACTCAAACCTAACCCTGTCCCGCCAAAATTTCGTGTTGTGGACGTATCCATTTGCTGAAAGGACTGAAAGAGGTCAGTGACACTTTTTTGGTCTATACCGATACCAGTATCGCTCACAGAACAAACAAATTTCTGCATACCCTTCTCTTGTATTGTATCTGTAATTGAGGGCTTAATTAATTCGGCACGAATGCACACTTCACCAGTTTCAGTAAACTTGATCGCATTACCCACTAAATTCGAAATTATCTGGCGAATTCTGACGGGATCGCCTTTTACACGGCTGTCATTTAAACCGACTAGTTCAAGATTCAAGTTCAATCCCTTTTTTTCGGCCATAATGCGCGCGACCTTGGAAAACTCTTGAATATTCTCTTGTAAATTCAGTTCGATGTTCTCTAATTCCAATTTACCTGCTTCGATTTTAGAAAAGTCGAGGATGTCGTTGATGATTGTTAACAACGATTCTGCGCTGGACTGAGCAACAGCAATGTATTCCCGCTGCTGATCACTAAGGTCTGTTTGCTTAATTAGATGAAATACACCTATTACGCCATTCATCGGTGTTCGTATTTCATGACTCATATTTGCAAGAAATTCTGACTTCGCGTAATTTGCTTGCTCACTTTCTTGCATTGCTTTTTCTAATTTTTCGGTTCGTTGCTCGACTAGCACTGTTAGGTTTTTGTTGACGTCTTCAAGTTCTTTATTTAAGGTTTTATTTTCAAAATTTGTATTTTTCAGCTCATTGATTGTGCGCTTCAATTCTTGACTAAACTGGGTTAGGGCCCCATACATGCCACGTAGTTCTGATATTTCTGAATGTGTTTGAAAAACATGCAAACCGGCAAAATCTTTCTCATTACTAGCTTGTAACAACAATTCACTCAAATTTACTATCGGTTTACAAAGATAATCTGCGACTCGTCGTGCAATTATTATCGACACCACAATAGCTAAAATTATTAACACAAGAGAGTAGGTCGCGTAACTGGCTATAGTGGCTTCATAGCTAGAACGGTCAATGCCTATAATTACCGTCCAGTCTATTTCTCCAGAAGTGACATTTCCTACTATTCGATGGTGGCCTTTGTCGGTCACAACAAAATAATCTATTGAACTTTTGATGTGCCGCAAAATCGCACTATCAGATAGATCATCCAAAAACTTGTAGCCCGTACTCGCGGATGCGTAAATAACTCGACGATTGGGATCCAATATAATCAGTTCCTGAGATTCTCCCATATCCTTGGTATCGAGTAATTTGAGAGTCGACAAGTTTAGGGACGCCTCGAGAACCCCCTGAAATTTATTCTCGCGCTTAAGCGGCACAGATATAGCTACTAACGGATCGTTGCCAAAGCCTCGACCGGAGAAACTATCTGATATGTGAGACAGGTCACCGTTTGTAGGACCCTTAAAATAAGATCTGTGCGCCACATTAGTAAAATTTTCCTCTCTTGCTTTTTGCAATAACATGGTCGGATATGCATCCGTTATTTCGCCCAACTCGTCAGTCACTACCATGGTTAAAATATTCGGATACACTTTTGAGAGCGCGCCCATTTGTCTAGACCAATTGAGGTTGCCTTGAGTATCCATCGAATACAATCTCGACACGTGTTTTAAGGCATCAAGGTTTTTATTGACTAACTCTGTAATAAAAACGCTGCTGTGTTGCGCTTGGGAATTCAATTGAAGCTTCAAATTTGTTAAATTTTCCAACTGAACAGTCCTAATCCAAAAGTAACTCGTGATTACCATCGCTATACTTATTACATTAATAAAGGCTAAAGCGATAAATTCACGGTATTCAATGGACGTCTTCTTAATATTTTGAGGCCCTAATCTCGTGTAAGTAATGAGCAAGTTGACGATAACAATGTTAACTAAGCCATTTATAACAAATTTAACTATAATAGCGGCGTTAGTGATCGGCAAAAAATCACTAAGCAAAAAATACTGTGTAGCGACAATAGCTGAACCGATGCTTAACCAGTAAAAAAGCACATAGTAGAAAAGTGTTTTACGCCGTTTTTGTAGCCAATAAACATAACAAACCTCGAGAATGTAGGGAAGTAATGCATACAGATGCCCCCAATGCAGATAGGTCGGTAATGATGCTGCAATAGAGACCAATACACCGGCACGTAATCCGTAACGAACGGTTACAAGCAATGCAATAGCTTGCCCAAATAATAATTCAGCACCTGCAATCAGTGGCACGCGTGTGAAGTTTATCGCAACCGCTAGAATTAGGGCTGTGAGAATATAAAAATTTTGGGGTGAGAAAAGTCGTTGTAGCAAGGTGTTACTCATTCATTGGGTTCAACGTCTAATAGTTATTAATAAAAGGTTATACTATTCTCACCCACAATAAAAGTGTATTCACAGCATAAACTATCGGATTCAGAACAGGTTCAGCTTAGGTAGTTTCAGGACTAAAGCCTGATTCTATTGGATTAAGCTATTGAGCTTGTGCGCTCATTTAGTAGGGTTTTTTGGAGACAAAAATGATGGTAAGAAAAGCAATGATAAGAGCAAAGCCCCAAGACTAGCATGACTATTGGAGTTTACTGATACTTCGCTTAATGCTTAGTTCAACCGTTTCAATTACACGAATGGTAGAACTTGTATCTTGGTCCGCTGGATCTTGTTTCGGGGTTTCTTGTTTAGCGTTACCTTGGTGCTCTTCTCGTTCAAGCTGCGGCTGGGTCTGAATTAAAAAACCCATTTTTGACGCTTTAACGTGCATTGCATTGCGTAATAATTGCTTAGCTTGCTGCAGCGTTTCAACATCCTTTTGTATTTTGACCAACACAGGCGCACCGTCATGATGCTCAACCAAAATTGCGTCTATACCCTGATTTCTATGCACTGGGTTATACTCAATGCCAGCTAAGCATTGCAACGCTTCTATATTTGCATTTTCAAAGGATTTTCGGCCTTGTTTCATTAACTGAGATTCGGTTTTAACTGGGTTATCTAACCTTGTTTGTGACAGTTCAATAGCGTCCTCGGACTGGTCGATACCAATGTATTTTCTATGCGTTAAACTGGCCGCTACGCAGGTCGTACCGCTGCCACAAAAAGGGTCTAGTACGAGGTCATTTTGATTAGTAACAAGTTCAATAATTCGTTCCAATAGCAGCAAGGGCTTTTGGGTTGGGTATCCTACCCGCTCTTTTGCCTTTGGATTCAAATAGGGAATATCCCAAACGTCACTTAAAGGCACACCTTGCTTGGCATCTGCCTGCTGAATACTGCCTTGTTCGTCACGAGCGTAAATAGATTTGTTGTGCTTGTCTCGGGTTCGTCGCTGCAAAATTTGATCAAGATTGGTTGCCTCTGAATAAGGCATAAACACTTTGTTGAAGGTAAAGTCTTGAGTTTTACTATAAAAGTAGATATTTTGATGACTGGGTAAAAGCCCTTTTTTAGCATTAGACCAACGTTTGTATTGCCATATAATTTCAGACTGAAAACACTCAGCCCCAAACACATCATCAAGAACACCGCGAACAATATGGTTAGCCATTTTGTCGCAATGCACAAAAATAGTGCCGTTGTCCTTTAATAAGTCACGCATTTTGAGGATGCGTTGATGCAAAAATTCCGCATAGCTCGATTCCTGCTTCCAAATATCATCGAAACTGAATTCTTTGGTGCGCTGACGATTTTTGAGCTTATGTTTACGCTCGGTAAAAAACGGTGGGTCTAAATAGATCAAATCAACCGATGAATCGGCAATTTCATTCATTTTCTGTAAACAGTCACCTAGCAATAACTGGTTGGCCATAGTGGTCATTGTAGGTGGAATTCTCCGCGGGTCTAAAATATTTAACACGACACAAGTCAGCATGTTACCCATGAGCCCTATATACAAGCAAGCATTTTAAAAAGTTGTTTATGCAAAGTTAACTCATTATGATGGAAGCACGAAAACAAGATGGAGCTCGGTTTTATGAAGTCTATGTTAATGCACTTTGAAGTGCTTAGTGGAAACCACGTCGATGTCATTTTCAACAACAGGTGTGTAAGTTATTAATAACTCAATCGCTGATAATCCGAATAGCCCGCCGCAAGGTGGGAATAAATTCACGGGGTGGCTTGGTGACTCGTTACTCAATATCACAGGCTGGACGTTCGAAGGTGAATTACCTCAGCACCCAAAACTGGTATTAGCTATCGCACCACATACCTCAAACTGGGATTTCTTTTTAGGTGTCACTTTGTTGTTTGCGCTGCGAATTAAAATACGTTTTTTAGGAAAACACAGCATATTCGTACCCGTCGTCAAACAGTTGCTTGAATTAATTGGTGGGATTCCCGTTGATCGAAAATCAGCCCGTGGCGTCGTGGGTGAAGTAGTCAGTCAATTCAACGCACAAGAAAAGATGATTTTAGCGGTTGCCCCAGAAGGAACTCGTTCTCCTAAATTTCCTTGGAAAACGGGATTTTTAGCGATTGCTCACCAAGCAAAAGCCCACGTAGTATTAATTGGCTTTGATTTTGCTCGCAAACGCATTGTGTTTGGGCCTGTATTTTTGAGTGAAGGTAATTTCGATGACGATATGCAAAAGGTATATCGCTTTTTCTCTACGATCACTGCCAAGTACCCTAAAAAAGTGGTTTTTCCAAAAGACACGTGATGCTATGCAAAGGGCTTCAATTGAAGCCCTCAAAAATATGCTAACTAGTACAACTTACTTAGATGGATTAATCAGGAATTTTTCTCCTGTTTTCTTTGCGTTATAACGCGCAATATTTGCAGGCTGCATAGCCTCTTCTAAGCTAATTTCGTCACTAAACTCTAATGCAAAAGTCGTATTAATTTCATCAGCCACTCGTTTATGCATTGCTAAAACTTGGCTGATTTCTAACTTGCCCAAGAAGCGCATAAGCAACCAACCACCGATTGCCCAAGTCATACCATACACGCGATTTAACACGCTAGGCGCGAAGTCCAGCCCACCGTAAATATAAACTTGCTTGTTTTCAGCAGAACCGTAGGTATTAAAGCCCGTTGCATTTTTACTTCCAACTGCTTCCATTGCAGTTAAAATATCGCTCACTATAGTGCCGCCGCCAATAGCGTCGAAGGCTAACGTTGCGCCTGTCGCATCAATGGCTTTGTATAAGTCTTTTTTAAAATTTTCATCGCTTGAATTAACTACATATTTCGCACCAAGGGCTTTCAACATATCGACTTGTTCTTGCTTGCGAACAATGTTTACCAAATCAACGCCAGCTTGAATACATATTTTATTCAGCATAATGCCCAAACTTGAAGCTGCTGCGGTATGCACTAGTGCGGTATGGCCTTCTTGGCGCATAGTCTCAACCATACTGAGCGCGGTTAACGGATTAACGAAAGACGATGCCGCCTGTTTTGGCGTTGTACCTTCGTTATGCACGATACAAGCTTGAACCGGTACACAACAATACTCGGTATAGGTGGCACCTGAAAGTACCGCAACCGTTTTTCCCAATAAAGCTTGAGCCTGAGGACTGTCACCCGCTGCGACAACAGTTCCAGCGCCTTCATTACCAATCGGTAACGTTTGGTCTAAACGTGGTTTAACTCTTGAGAGCATACCTTCATGCAACGGTGCTTTAAGCGTTTTACCATCCTCCGAAAAGCTTGCTGCGCGTAAGTCAGCTGGACCAAACATTGGCCACATATCTGATGGATTAATTGGCGCAGCTTCAATTTTAACGACAACTTCATGAGGTTTCGGCCTAGGTACTTCAACTTCTACTAATGAGAATGAAAGTTCCCCCTTGGATGAAATAGTACTAAATAGTTGTTTTGATTTGGACATTCGAATTTTCCTTTTAAAAGTTGTTAAGCCGGTTACTGTCTGATAGAAAGAAGGACTTTTATTGAAAAGTGCAGGGGTTAGCTGTTTCTATTTATAGCCATCTTGAAGCTCTATTCATAAGCTCATTCACAAAAACGAGGCACAAAAACGCTCTGCTTTTATAGGTAAAAAAATAGCATGCTGAAATAGCGCTGGCTAGTCAAACAAAATGTTATATGACTATCACCAAAATCAATTTCAATGCTAAATTGCAGTAATTCTGCGAAATTAATGAAACATCGATAAACCTTGACTAAGTAGAACACTATTTTAAACTGAGAGAATGCTATTCTCCAGAACATTTAAGCCTAATGTCATCATTGAAAGTCACGTTTTCTAAAGAATATCTTGTTGTCGCACAAAACGCTTCAGGGAGAAATTTGAACGTACCCGTTTATAAGTTTGTCAGCAATGTACCTGGCCCTAAAGTATATATCCAAAGCTCAATACACGGTGCGGAAGTTCAAGGAAACGTAGTACTCTTGCATCTTCTTAAAGAACTGCAAGGTGCACCGCTGCGAGGAGAGGTTACTTTAGTTCCTAACTGCAACCCAGTTGGTAGTAATTTAAAATCAGGCGAGTATACACTGGGCCGCTTCGATCCGGTTAACGGCCAAAACTGGAATAGGGCTTACCATTACAATAAAGATTTAATTTCTGAATTCGCCGATAAAATAAAACCTGATATGGATATCAGTGAATTAAAGCAAGAATATCGCAGCAAACTCAGAGCTTCGATTGAAGAAAGGTTAAACAATGAGTGGGGATTGGGACTGGCCGAGTGTTTAAATCTAAAATTGCAACGCATGGCATTAGAAGCGGATATCGTTTTAGACCTCCACAACGGGCCTGTTTCTACGAGACACATTTATGTTCCTGAGTATGCGAGAGAATCAGCCAAATATTTCAATATTCCGCATGTCATCTTGATCAACAATGTGTTTTCTGGGGCCTTAGATGAAGCCACATTTTGTCCTTGGTGGTCTTTAACAGATTCATTGAAGGAACGCTTCCCTGGTTCTGAATGGGACTTTGGAATTGAAGCATTTACGGTTGAAATGGGCTCTCAAGAAGTCATCGATTTTGATGCCGGCAAAGCAGATTCTAAAGGTATCCTTGCATACTTATCATATAAGAGCTGTTTCGAAACCCCCTTACAAGAACCTGAAAATATAACACGTTATGCCGTTTATTTAAGAGATTATAAAATAATGTATAGTCGTTTTGGTGGGATGGTCGAATACGTAGCAAAGCCAGGTCAGTTTATTAAAAAAGGGGAATTAATGGCGCGAGCACTGAATATTGATTTACTTGATGATGCTCAAGCAATTAGCTTTGTGAACGCGCCATGTGATTTAATACCGATATTGCACTTTCCATCTGCCAGTGTACTAGGCGGTACACAATTGTATAAGTGCTTTACCAATTACTTTGAAATGTAACTTTAGGCAACTGAGCCTTGCTATTAATGTGTCTAATTAGCGTTTAAGAACCGACGTTAATGCGTTAACGCAGTAATCTACATTTTTTCTATTGCTGCCGTATCCCATTAAGCCTATACGCCATGCTTTTCCAGCTAATTCACCTAAACCGGCACCAATTTCCAGGTCAAATTCATTCAGCAATTGGCCTCGGATTTTAGCATCGTCAACGCCATCAGGAATTGCCACCAAATTAAGCTGCGGTAAGCGATAAGTTTCTTCAACCATAAACTCAAGACCGATATTTTCAAGCCCCGCTTTAAGTGCTAAGTGCATATCAGTATGACGTTGCCAAGCCGCTTGCAGACCTTCGTTGTGCAAAATCCGCAACGATTCATGCAAGGCATATATACTATTTACTGGCGCGGTATGGTGGTAGGCGCGTTTTCCCCCTTGCCCCCAGTAAGCCATAACAAGTTCCATATCTAAGAACCAACTTTGCACTTTGGTTTTACGGTTTTTGATAACATCAACGGCGTGTTGACTAAATGAAATAGGAGATAAACCTGGCACACAAGATAAGCATTTTTGTGTGCCTGAATAAATAGCATCAATTTGCCATCCATCTACGTCAAGTTCAATGCCGCCTAGAGACGTTACTGCATCGACTATGGTTAGACAGTCGTATTGTTTGGCTAAAGCGCAAAGCGCTTTTGCATCATTGCGCACACCGGTTGATGTTTCTGCATGCACAAAAGCAACGGCTTTAGCATCGGGATTGGCTTTTAGGGCGTCTTCCAATTTATGCAGGTCAGTTGGCTTACCCCAAGTGTCTTGCACCATAACGGCGGTTGCACCACAACGTATAACGTTTTGCTGCATACGGCCACCAAACACGCCGTTTTGACACACGATTACTTTATCACCAGGTTCTAATAAATTAACAAAGACAGATTCCATTCCAGCAGAACCCGGCGCAGAAACTGGCATCGTTAGCTGGTTTTCAGTTTGGAAGGCGTATTGTAGTAATAATTTCACTTCGTCCATCAGTTGAATAAACGCAGGGTCTAAGTGTCCGACCGTTGGCCGTGAAAGTGCGTTTAATATACGCGGGTCAACATCTGAAGGGCCCGGCCCCATTAATGTTCTAACCGGCGGAATAAAAGTATGAAATTGCGCTGTCATGAATTACCGACGCCTTATTTTTAATGTATTACCCATACTACCTTGATTCTATTATGCAACAAGGCGTTGATAGCAGAAATAAATAACATGAATGGTAGTTTCTTGAATGAAATTATTAGTGAAACTACCATTGCATCTCTCATTCTTAATAATTAAACATTCATACCGTGGTTTAATGTCGCGTGAACTAATCCGCCATCTAGGGTAATAGTATCGCCAACCACATAATCGCCAGCGCGACTTGCTAGGAATATAGCGGTCCCAGCTAAGTCTTCTGCAGTGCCAATTCGTCGTGCTGGGATATTTCTCCCAACTTCCTCACTATTATCGCGAGCGGCCGTGTTCATGTCTGACGCAAAAGCACCGGGCGCGATTGAAGTGACAATGATGTTGTCGGTAACCAAACGAGCAGCCATTCGTTTGGTGAGATAGATTAGTCCCGCTTTGGACGCATGATAACTATAGGTTTCCCAAGGATTAAGTCTTTGTCCATCGATAGATGTAATATTTATTACTTTGGCCAACGAACCGCTAGCACCACCCTGCTTCAATAATTCATGCAGCGCTTGTGTTAAAAAGAAGGGTGACTTTAGATTAAGGTCCATCACTTTGTCCCAGCCGCTCTCAGGAAACTCCTCGAATCCAGCTCCCCAAGTGGCGCCAGCATTGTTAACCAAAATATCGAGTTTGTGTTCTCGTTTAGCCAAAGCTTGCGCCAATGATCGCGCTCCTTCTACCGTTGATATATCTTGCGGTAATGCGTGACAATTAGGACCAAGTTCCTGCGCGGTAGCATCACAATCTGCCACTTTGCGTGAACTTATGTAGACCTTCGCGCCTTGCGCTATATAGGCTTCGGCGATAGTCTTGCCAATATTACGAGAACCTCCCGTGACCAGCGCAACGCGCCCTTCTAGCGAAAAAAGTTTTGTCGTATCCAAGCTACTTCTCCATTTAGGGTGTACGTAATTGTGTATTCATTAACAGTAAACAATCTGTCCACTGTATTCAACAGCCTTCTGCAATACTTGTTGCTAAAGGTTGATGCGATATTGGTTAAAGTGCTCGGTTCATCTCATAGCATAGCGAGCAGGCCATCACGTTTAATTAGGAAAATTTAAAATATTTTGATTTGATTTAAAAAGTTCGAATAAAAAATAATTTGGTATACAACAAGTATCTTGTGTATTTCACCCAGAAGATATACTGTCAGGCTAAGGGAATAAATTTTAACCACGTAAATACGATAACTATCTGTTTATATTGGTTTATTGGTTTATTGGTTTATGACTAAAGTATAGGAATATAGTGTAATACCAGTGAGAGTGATATGTACCCGACGGATTAATTAACTCAATGCTAAGATACACCGATCAAAAACGAGTAATCAACTGGTTAGTTTTACTTACCCTATTATTTCCTGTCCGAGTATTTGCTGACAACAATCAAGTATTGCGTCTTCTAGTGTGGGAAGGTTATGCGCCAGAAGTACAGCGTCAACAATTTATACAACACATAAAAGATAAGTATTCAGTCCAACTTACCCTTCAGGTAGATTACATTGCAGAAGCTGAGGATGGTTTCGAAGCTTTACGTTTAAAAAAGGCTGATATCGTGAGTCCTGCGCACAATAGGATTAATGATAAACGCTTTAGAATGATTGACTCCGGCCTGTTGCTTCCTCTTAACCTCGATAATTTACCTAATTACAGGGAACTCAATCCCTCATTCAAGGACTTAGATCACTTAGTTAAAGACGGCGTGCACTATGGGCTGCCATTTGCTTGGGGGCCCTATGGCTTAGTATATAATACAGAAAAATTTGATATCGCTCCAGACAGCTGGAACGTGCTGTGGGACCCAAAGTATCGTGGGCAATATAGTATCGCTGATTATGGCGAGATTAATATCTATCTGACTGCTTTAGCAATGGGCTATGATGCCTCGGCTTTGGCTGATTTTGAACAACTCAATAACCCCGCATTTAAAAGCAAACTCGCAACTTTAGTGCGCAACGCAAAAACACTTTGGGTAGGAGTTGATACTGCCGATGACCTTCAACATAAAACAGTAGCGTCGTCTTGGGGGTTTGCGTTACCAGAATTAAAACAACGAGGCGAAATGTGGAAATGGGCCTATCCCAACGAAGGCGTTCCAGGCTGGATTGACAATCATGTAATGAGTAAAGAACTAGACCAAAATCCCCAACTCAAGCGCATAGCCGAAGAGTGGATTAATTTTACTATCAGTGCTGAATTTCAATCTCAGGTATTGGTACAAGGTTTAAGTACTAACCCTGTGAACATTAAAACCGCGGAATCTGCGACTCCAGAGCAAAAACAGGGCTTTTATACCATGTCGCTGAATGATCCTGAGGCCGCAATCGTGTTAATGCCGGAACTCGACCGCAGAACCCGCAACGGGATTGATAATTTATGGAATAAAGCGCTCAAGGAACGGCAAGCCAAGAGCGAGGATAACCATAAAAAATGACAATCAGCAAACGCCCATTCACTGAGAGCCTGTCATACACATTGGCTAAAAATAGTGTTCTGGTCACTCTAATTGTTGGCTTTTCACTTAGTTTTTTGCAAATAGGTCTTGATTATGTTCGTGAACAAGACGCTATGGAGAAGTTTGCTTCAGAGATTTTGGCCGCTAATCAATTTGCTGCCGCTGACGCTTCCTTTCACTTAGACTCTCCGGCTGCAGAAGAGGTAGCTAAAGGCATTCTGCAATATCATTACATCACATCCGTTACCATCACCAATGAGTCGAATGAAATATTGGCTCAGCGCAGTTCTAGCCTAGATGCAACTAAAGAACAGAGCCCGAGATATGAGATATTCGGCGAGATTAAGGAATTTGATCACATTCTGTATTCAAGGACGGGTGAGAATATTGGTAACTTGACCATTTATATCGATCCTGCTTTAGCCTCTGAAGGCTTCGTAGATCGTTCGGTATTGGTACTCATCTCGGGTCTGGTGCGAAATATATTAATGGCCTTTATTCTTGTTTTTATCTTCTATCTCACCGTTACAAAAAAGGTTATCGCCATCAGTTCTGCCCTCAAAGAGTTAGATCCAAGCAACCCCGTCAAGAATCATATACCGGTGCTCAATATTAAGAAGAAAAATGAACTAGACGATTTAGGTGAAGGTATTAATCGCATGTTGGAAATTATGTCTAGTGACATTCAGGAGCGCGAGCGCCGAGAACAGGAGCTTTATGCGACCCAAACAGAACTTACCTACCAAGCGAATCATGATGCATTGACTGGTTTAATTAATCGTCGAGGGTTTGAACATTTATTAACTCAGGCCATGCAGAGTAAACAGCCTAATTTTGTTTTTTGTTATCTGGATCTTGATCAATTTAAGATCATTAATGACACCTGTGGGCATATCGCAGGCGACGCGTTATTGCGCCAAGTTAGCTATTTATTAAACAATCACATTCGAAGTAACGACGTATTAGCGCGCTTAGGCGGGGATGAATTTGGTATTTTAATGCAATCTTGCAATATCAGTGATGCCGGTTTAATCGCGCAAAAATTGATTGATAAAATTGGGCAATATCGGTTTTATTGGGAGGGTAAATCCTTTGCTATCACAGCTAGCATTGGTATCGCGTCAATTACTGACGAAATTCAAAATACGAGCGATTTACTGCGTAATGCAGATATTGCGTGTTATACCGCAAAAGATGCGGGTAGAAACTGTTTTCGCATCTATCAAGAAGGTAAATCAGAGGCATCCCGAGTACATGGCGATATGGAATGGGTGAATAAAATCAATCAGGCACTGGAAAATAATGATTTTTGCTTATATGCACAAAAAATTATGCCTAATATGATGACAGCTGGAACAGGTCTTCACTATGAAGTGCTTTTGCGCATGCTTGATGATGAAGGAAGGATTATTCCTCCTAATGCTTTCCTACCGGCGGCAGAACGTTATCATCTGATGACAAAAATTGATAAATGGGTGATTGAACACCTGTTTGAATACTTGTCTGCTCACCCTGCGCATCTTGCAGAGGTTGAACTTTGCTCGATTAACTTATCCGGCCCATCCTTGACCGTGCCGGAGTTTCAGCAAACAGTAGTCGATAGCTTAGAGTATTACAAAATTCCAGCCGCCAAAATATGCTTTGAAATAACAGAAACCACGGCTATCTCGAATCTCAACGATGCCATCGTCTTTATCGATGCAATGCATGAAAAAGGCTGCAGCTTTGCACTCGATGATTTTGGTACTGGATTATCCTCATTCGCTTACTTAAAATACCTACCCGTTGATTATTTAAAAATTGACGGTGTTTTTGTCAAAGGGATCGTCGATGACCCTGTTGATTACGCCATGGTTAAGTCAATTCACGAAGTCGCTACAGTTATGGGCAAAAAGACGGTAGCCGAATTTGTAGAAAACCGTGATATAGAACTTAAATTAAACGAAATCGGGGTTCATTATTCACAAGGGTATGGCATCGCTAAACCATGCCCGATAGAGGAATTATGTGCAGATATTTCACCTCATGCAATCTCTAAAAGTTAACTCTGTATATTATTAATTATGAATATCTTATGATGCAAATTGCATAGATAATAAAGATTATTTAGCGATATTCAGTGTTTACAAGCATGCTAATACTCAATTTTCAACACAGGTTATATCAAGTTATGGGTTCGAAAAAGACCATGCAAACTAAATTATTAAAGGTGCTTATACTTTTTAGTGTATTGCATTTTGCGTTTGGCGCGCACTCTGAACAAACGTCAGATAAACAACTCAAGAATGATAATGCTGACTCAGTCGTAGCGCTCACTATGGAAAACCTTTCTGGCAATATCGACTCACGAATTTCAGGTATGAAAATACTGGCAAATACGATAGCCAACGATACACATATTCAGCAATGGGTCGACAATGGTTTTGCACAAGAAGAAGAGGTTACATTAGTCAATAAATTAAGCTATTTGGTAAGCGAATACGGCCTAACCAGTGCTTCTTTTGCCAATACTAAAAGCAATAGATATTGGAATCATGAGGGCTTTTTACGTATTTTAGCACCCGAAATTGATACGTGGTATTTTGCTTATCTTAAAAGCGGTGAACAAGACCTTATTAGTGTTTATCACGACAAAAATAAAAAGCGAGTCGATCTTTACGTCAACTATAGACAGCCAAACGGGAATGGCCTTTCGGGTATAGCGACTTCCTTTAACGGGGTTGTTAAAATGTTAGCTTCATCGCCTTTGAACAAGGATGGCGAGCTATTTATTGTCGATAGTGAAGGTAAAATTCAGGTGCATCCTGATCCTAACGTTACCGGTAAATTTACTTTACAACAATTGTATTCAGCAGAAGTAGCGCGCACATTACTAACACCTAAAACAGTCAATTACGCATCGCTTCAAGCATCCAAGCGGGTCGATAGCGCGACAGTCAAAGAGGGTTACCTAGTATCGAGTTATATTCCTAGTATGAATTGGTTTATTGTGGCGCACTTGAAGGGTGAGCTGTATTAGGCTGCGCTATATTAGGCTGCGCTATATTGAGCTGCGCTATATTGAGCTGCGCAACGCCAACCTATGCAGTACTTTGTCGTGCCGAACTTGCCTGTGCGTACTGTGCGTACTGTGCGTACTATGCGTACTGTGCGTACTACGTCGCATTATGCCGTGTTATTCCGTCTTATGCGACAACATGTTATTTAATAAAGATTGTAGTAAATAGCGCCGATCAGTTTCACCTATGCGCGCTTGAATGTAGCGAAACATGCTTTTAGTTTCTTGATTTTCTGACATGATATTCCAAATATTATCGACATAACCCATGGTAATTTGGGGTGTCGCTGGCAGTTCTTGTTGCGCAAAACTAATCGCTAAAAGTTGTGAGAGTTTGTCGATTAACTCAGCGAATTGATGATCAATAAACTCGACTTCATCGCGCAATACCTGTTCAGCTTGGCTGATAATATGAGCAGCTAGTGCCCTCTTTGCCTTGCGTTTACTGCGCGATGAGTCTGTAATATTTGGGTCTTGATAACCGTCATCACTAGCAATCAAAAGCCCCCTCAATGCTGACAATTTAGAAACTACAGGCAAACGCAGTGGCTCTAGCTGTTTCTCGGTCTCAAGCAGCCATGCTAAGGTTTTTTGAGGGTAAGCTGCATTGAGTTGCATATATTCATCAGTTAATGCAGTGAGTTGCATTAACTGATGAATAATCTTTTCTTTAGCTATTGAGCGCATAGCTTACTCTGGTTGCAGTCTGTGGGTTAGCTTGCCATCTTGTGAACTGGTCGCCCATTCGAGACCCTCTTCTCGCAAGGTAATTTGCAAGCGAACGCTATTTGCCGCTGTTGTACTTTCTTTTACAGCACTCGTGGTAGCATTGGCAACGAATGAAATCGGACTTGATTGATTTTTCAAAGCAATCTGCGCAACTCGATGACGAATTGCTGTACTTATATTGTCTGATTTTTCGAATGGAATTTCTCTGTTCGTCGAGCTCTTCTTTAAAGCTTTAGCAAAGGCGTCATCAACACTTCTAAGTACTGCTTCTTTAGTAACTCGAGTGCCACCTGATTTCTGAATTTCGGCCATTTTTTGCAAGGCCGTTTTAGCTTCTTTATCAAACATCGCTTGAAACGCTTTGGTGTCGCCCGTGAGTTCTTCTTCTGCAATGCTTTGCTTAAATTGATCCATTAATGATTTGTGGATAACGCTTGGGGCATTTAACTCTGCATCTTTTGCAGGAATATGTTTTTCAAAAGTGAGAGGCATATCGATGGTTAACTCAGGCACTCTAACGCGAGGTAAGCTCATTCCTTCTAACAATGGATTGTCTTTGTAATATTCTGCAACCGCAGCGGTTTCTTCATCGGCCATTCGTCTGGCGTGAACCAAGCTAACCATTATTGCACCCAACACTTCACTTAACTCTGACATTATATAACTCCTTTATATTCAATCTACAATATAAGGGGCGAAGCCGCCCCTACTCCTATATTGTTTAAGGGCCAGATTGCACCTCTGTAATCGAACTTTCCAAAATTCCCAGTAACTTTTCCGTACCCGCAGGCAGTTCATCTTGTACCGCCTTCACGTAAACCGACAGGCTATAAGTTCGCTCTATTTTAGATGAAGATGACTTTGCACTTCTGCGCGCAAAACTCGCACTAAGTTTAACGGACACTGGTCCCCACCCAGCTTTTGCCGACAAGCTGGTCTTTAAGCTTGTCGATGAACTGGTTGTGGATTCTTGGACGGAGTTTATTTTTGCGTTAAAACTTATAGTGGTTTCTTCAACACGAATAAACGGGATAGGTAACATGGTTAATATAGGCACGGTAAGGTCAAATTTTCGCGGTTCAATACCGGTCACATTGCCATCCGCATCCTTAATTTCAATCGCTTTCATATAACTGAAAGTGACCATCGTCGGTTCACCGCTGTCTTCATTAAAGCCCACCGATTTTATAAAATCGACTGAGGTTTGGGCTGATTGTGCTTGCGCACGGACAACAGCATCTAAAGGGCCGCCAATCATTGACTTAAAGTCAATACTCGATAGTTCGTCTCCTATAGCCATTACAATCTCCTTGTGGTTTATACCCAAGACTGCAAGTTTAGGTTACTACATTAGATTACGCCCTCTTTGCAACGCAAAAAGGAAAGGCGCTAATGTTAAAACATATGACTATACATTGGCGCAGTACTGAGTAAATCAGTAATGCTCTAGCATGAGCTTGCCAGCTCAAACAAACAAGGGTCACCCTGTTTGACTCGACGATAGAATTATCGCAGAAGAGGGTCTACAACGGTTCAGTACATATATATAGTTATAACAGCATCATTTGATTTTGCAAAATAGATCATTAGACCAAGATCGACTGATAATTGTACTGCTTATAATGTATCGAAATAGCACATATTTCTCATTCTAATTAAACTCTAAAATATTCAGGTAATTAATTCAACATTTGAATACTCGACCAATTCAGTCATAATAATGTCATTATTCGGAATCAAATTATTATTCCCTCAATACCATTAATATTAGTGAAGACATCAAGATGCAAAAAACACTCGTGCTTACAGGCGGTAGTTCAGGAATAGGCTTAGCAATTGCGGCTAAATTTGAAGCTAATGGATTTAATGTGTTCAACTTAGATATTCAACCTGGCATACATGGACAATTTGTTGAATGCGACGTAACAAATCATACAACGGTGTGCGAAGTCATTGCAGATATTGCTAATAAACAGCGCATAAACGTCCTTGTATGTAATGCGGGAAAACATGTTTCAGCAAATATTGAAGCGACATCAGAATCTGACTTATTAGCCTTGTTTAACCTAAACGTGAAGGGGGCGTTTTCAGCAACTCAAGCCGTCCTGCCTTCAATGAAATCAAATGGAGAGGGCGTCATTCTGTATATTGCGTCTGAACAAGCGCTTGTGGCTAAAACAAATTCCTTCGCATATAACTTAAGCAAACACGCATTAGCGTCCATGGCAAAAACCACCGCTGTGGATTATGCTAAATTCAATATTCGAGCCAATGCAATTTGCCCTGGCACAATAGAGACTCCACTATATCACAATGCTATTAACCGCTATTGCGAACAAAGCGGTACTGATAAAACCGCAGTTCATGCAGACGAAGCGGCGTTGCAACCGCTAGGCCGCATTGGACAACCTGCAGAAGTAGCGGCGATGGCTTATTTCTTAGCATCGGATGACGCTAGTTTTGTGACCGGTAGTTTACAAGTCATTGATGGCGGCTATACAGCAGGTTAATGAATGAAAAACATCATTGATCCGCACGTCCATTTGTTTGACTTAGAACAGGGTCAATATGACTGGCTAAAGCCTGAATCGCCTCCTAATTGGTCTGATAAAAATGCTATTTGTAAGAGTTATAGCGATGCCGACTTACAAAAGCAGACCGCGTTTTCAATTGCTGGCTATGTTCATATTGAAGCGGGTTTTGACAATAAAAAAGGCCATCGTGAACTTGCAAATGTGGAGCAGCGAGCTAGTTTGCCACACCGCTCAATCGGCTTTATCGATATTACGCTTGAACCGACTAAATTTATTAACGAACTCGATAAACAATTGGAATATCAAAGCGCCGTGGGTATTAGACATATATTGGAACCGATGGAACTAACTGAAAATCGACCAGAATTATGTAAGCATGATACCGAATCAACCAAAATTCATAGTATAAAAACATTGTTAGAGAACAATAATTCTTTTATGAATTTGGGTGTTTTAGAAACACATAATGGCATATTTGAGTTGCAATGTGATGTTAACAATCGCGAATTAGTAGTGCAGGTTTTTAGTTTTTTTCAGCGCCTTCCGAATTTGCAGCTGGTGCTAAATCACGCGGGCTTTGCGCCACCCGTATTCGATCTTAACGGGCAACCTAACTCGGCCTTTAATGACTGGAAAATAAATACTCAGTTATTAGCCCGTCTACCTAATATAGCGCTAAAATGTTCGGGCTTTGAAATGCTTGAACGTGGTTATGGTGCAGCCCAGATGCAAGCTGTTTTTGTGCATTGCATAGACGTGTTCGGTCAAGCCAATGTCATGCTAGCGAGTAACTTTCCGCTATGTGAGTTTTCGCTGAGTTACGAAGACTATTGGCAACAGACTTTTGCCGTCCTTGAGCAAATGATTGAAGAGGGCTTATTAGATGACAAGCATAAAAAAGCGCTGTACTTTGACAACGCTTTTCGTATTTACCGGTTCAGCAAAACTAAGTTACAACACAGAGTAGATATTAATTAAAATCAGCTACTTTGTGTTACCGACTATTCTACTTTACAGTTATGTGCGGCGAACGTTTCACCACGTCATCATTTAATTCAATACCAATACCGGGTAGGTCAGGTACTTTAAACTTACCATTAACCGGTTGGTAATCTTGAATACACAGCTCCCTGTTCCATGATTTAATAGCGTAAGTATGATGTTCATGAATTAGAAAGTTAGGGATCGCAGCCTCTAGTTGTAAGGCTGCAGCTGTCGCCACCGGACCACCACAAACGTGTGCTTGCACTCGAATGTCGTATACATCTGCATAATCGCAAACCTTTTTGGCTTCGGTAAAACCACCACATAATCCAACATCTGGTTGCAATACATCAATGCTCTGATCTTCAAAGTAAGGCCGCGCATCCCAGCGATGATACAAACGTTCGCCACCAGCAATAGGCACTTTGACATTCTGAGATACTTTTTTGTGTACTGCTGAATTTAAATAATTCACGGGTTCTTCAAACATCATGCAACCCACTTCTTCAACGATAGAGCCCATTTGAATGGCCGAAGCACAACCCATAAGTGAATGCGCTTCAAAGATAATATCAACGTCGTCACCCACTTCTTTGCGAATAGCGCGCATACGATCACCAAACAACTTCATCTGTTTTGGTGTAAATAACTTTGTGCGGTCATAACTTGAGTCACCATTTGCATCGTACACAATAGGGTCAACTTTGACCGCATCATAGCCTTCTGCCATTGCTTTTCTAGCAGCACGGGCATAATCGTCGGGAGTTAGCATTTTAATGCAGTCTTGGCTCCAATCAAACTGTAATTGGCTAGCGTAAGTACGCAGGTTATCATTCGTTTTGCCGCCTAATAGCTGATATACAGGCACGTTCAATGCTTTACCTTTAATGTCCCACAAAGCGGTATCAATCGCGCTCATTGCTGCATATAGAACCGGACCGCCGCCCAAGCCCCAAAAGCTTTCACGTAACATACGAGACCACAATAACTCAGTTTTGAATGGGTCGAAACCAATCAAAACGGCTTCTACTATTTCCTTAACCATAGCAGCAGCAGCGCTATGACCCCAATCATAAGCTAATCCGGCCTCACCGACGCCATGAATACCCTCGTCGGTATGCACGCGCACGAAAACCGGATGCCAAGATGGACGCTCAGGACAGTGAATATCGAAAATTTCTACATGGGTTACTTTCATTTTTAGGTCTCACAATAAGTTACTTTTTGGGCCATCGCCTTATAAGAAGAACGCTAGCCCGGGTTATTTGATTTTATGTATTGGTGTTTATGCATCAAACTCAGGATAAGCGCGTTTTACTCTGCGCATCATTGCCGGCCATGCTTTTTGTCCGCCGGTTAAGCCTGTATGCACAATATTCGCTTGTGCTTTGATACCATCGATAATGGATTGGTTCACGGTTGTAAACGGATTATTGGTGTTCTGCATTTTTACTTGTATTTCACACGCGCGAAGCAAGTCATACATATGCATAAAAGCATCGCCTATCGTATCACCCATAGTTAACGCACCATGATTTCGCAGTAACATAAAGTTAGCGTTACCTAAATTTGTTTGTAAGCGTTTAATCTCATCGGGGTTAACCGCCAACCCTTCATAATCGTGGTAACTCATGCTGGCTAATGCAAAAGCGGAGTATTGGCTATACGGTTGTAACCCGCTTTTGTTACTTGCAACAGCAATGGCGTCAGCATTATGCAGATGTAAAGCACATTGGGCTTCAGGGCGTGCTATGTGAACGGCACTGTGAATTGTATAGCCGGCTGGATTAATGGAGAATGGTGATTCTTTATCAATTACATTACCTTCAATATCAATCTTAACTAAGTTAGACGCCGTTACTTCTTCAAAAGCGAGTCCGAACGCATTGATGAGTAAGTCTTCGGTACCGGGGATACGCGCTGACACATGGGTGTGAATTAAATCATCCCATCCGTGCAAAACTAATAGTCGATAACATGCTGCTAACTCTACCCGTGTTTGCCACTCTGCGGATGATACTTTGCCTTTTAAATCAATTTGGGGAATGTCGTACATAGCACTTAGTTAGGTTTTGATAAAACATGCTGAAATAATAGCATGCAGATTGTATGGAGGATCATTCTTTTAGCAGATTATTAAGAAGTGCAGCACCCAATTTTATTGGTCACCTGGTCTATACCGACGCTCTACCTGCTTTTCTAACTCAGCGCGTTGAAATAATACTGGGCGCTCTCTTTGCTCAACAAACATATCCATTTGGTCGTTATAATGCACTGAGGTAGTGTCTTTAGTAGCGGAACCATACTGATGAATAGCTTCACTTTGAACCACTCCATTTTTATCCCAAGACACAAACATCATAAAACCGTCACCCGCAATGTTTTCAATTTGACCATTTTTGTCCATTTCTTGACCATAGACGGCTCGCAAGATATCGGGGCCACCACTAATTGGCAGATTTTTCTCACCGTGTTGCAAGCGATATACGTTCCCGTACGGCACTTCGTAACTGCCGTGATATTTGACTAGTTGAGCTACCGCTGTTTGGAAGGCTTGGGTAATTTGTTGCATCTCTATTGGTGAGCCACTCGCCTTTTGCACAGGAGTCATCGTCAACACTCCCAAAGCAGCCTGCTTATTATCCTTATGCGTTGAGAAGTTCCAGTTACGCAGCACATTCACTGCGTCTCGTTCAATTTGGCTTAAATCCTCGCTCGGTTGTTGCCCTAGCCATGTCTGTAATGCAGTAATTTGATAAGACTTTGGATGATATGAAAGATCGTATTTCACTTCCTTGAAAAGCGCTTTTGATATTTTCTTTGCACCTTTAAGTCTTTCTTCAATTTGCAATGCCCTATTAGTAACAGAGGTCTCAATTCCCATTGACTCAGGATATTTATTTTCTTGTGCGTCGTCATCGCCATCAGTTGCTATCCAAGGTGTATTATTGGCGTTATAAACTAACCCAGAACTCGGATTGACGGTTTTTGGCATCGCTGAAAAATCATGAAATTCAGTCCAAATTAAATCAGAACGATCGCCTGGTAGAATTTTATCCCATTGCCATCCATCAATGCGCTTCGGAAACTTCGCATTGTAATAATGAGCGATATTGCCCGCTCTATCGGCATACACAAAGTTTATACTGGGCATGCTATTTAATTTCAACGCGTCTTCAAATTCTTGTTTAGTAGTCGCTTTATTTGCCGCAAACATAAATTCTAAAGTGCGAACCTCGTTCATGCCAGACCAACGCAGCGCAAATGAGCCCTTATCAGTTTCCATCACCGGTCCATGCTCTGATATTTTGATTTCTTTGTTAAACGTCCATCTCAACGGACCGAAGAACTTTACCGTGATTTTAGCAGTTTTTATTTTAAACGCTTTCCAGCTTCCATCTAACCAATATTGATTTTCATTCTTTGGATTAATCGTCAAATGGTAAATATCAACTAAATCAGGTTTATTCACTGTATTAGACCAACCCAAATTATCATTATGTCCATGAATAATAACCGGCGCACCAGGGAAAGTTGAACCAACCATGTTCCAACCTTCATCGCTATGCAAACGCGTTTCATACCAAGCGACCGGACCAGTAAGAGGTTGATGACTATTAATTAATAAATGAGTAAGCCCATCTTCTGAGCGATGAGGGGCGACAGCAATACCTTGACTACCAATGGGTGCTGATTGAGTGGGCTGCCAGATAAGTGCGTTTGGCGTCGAGGCAAATTCGAGCACCTGAGCGGGGTTAAGCAAGTCGCCTAGTATTTTATCAAATCCATAAAACATTGGCATTTTAAAGGTAAAGCCAGCAATAATATCTTTCGCTGTTACTGGTAAAAAGTAGCGACTGACATGCTTTGGATTTTCTGCAGAATAAAGGTTTACACCATCCGCATAGGCTTGTGCAATCTGTTTAATCTTTTCTGGTACTTGCTTATCATAATTTGCGTTAACAGCGTCCCATACACCCATAAATTGGACCACAAAATCGGTCTGCGCAGCCTCATAACCTATTTCAGCAGCCAATGTCCCTCGGGTTGCAAGTAACACAGACTGAAGCGTTCCAAAGTCGTCTTCACTCTGCACATAACCTAGACCAAATGCGGTATCAACGTCTTTCTTGCCGTAAATATGAGGGATCCCCAAGTTATCGCGCATGACTTCAACATCGTAGTCTTGCGCCTTAAGCACATACGCGCTTGAGTCAGGAATACTTGGGAGCGTTAGGTAAGCAATCGAGAAAACTGAAGTCATGGCCAAGGCCAATGTATATGCGATCGATTTTAGTGAGAAATATTTCATTGGCCAGTACTTTTCTTTATAAATAGTTTATCGGCTGTCGACCATTTCAAACGCCTTTGCGCTTGAGAGCATGGGCACAACTTCATTAATTAAGAAGATGTACCCACAAAATTGCAACAGCGTCCTGATGATCGCTTTTTTTAAGCTGATCATTACGAGTCAATTATCTTAATGTTAGCTTTTCAAACCCCATGTTATACAACACAAAGCCGTAAATATCAGCATACTGCTCAATGGTCTTATTTATTGGTGTTCCTGCACCATGACCTGCATCGGTTTCAATACGGATAAGTATTGGACTATAACCGTCTTGAAATTCCTGTAATACGGCAGCAAACTTAAATGAATGCGCAGGTACTACTCGATCATCATGATCTGCTGTGGTGATCAACGTTGCCGGATATTCTACACCTGATTTCACATTGTGAACTGGTGAATAGGCCTTGATGTACTTGTACATCTCCTCACTTTGCTCCGACGTACCATAATCGTAAGCCCAACCAGCGCCTGCAGTGAATGTGTGGTAGCGTAACATGTCTAATACACCAACCGCAGGTAAAGCTACTTTCGCCAATTCTGGACGCTGGGTCATCACTGCGCCAACTAACAAACCACCGTTAGAGCCGCCGCGCAAAGCAAGGTAATCACTGCTTGTGTAGTTGTTATCGAGCAGATACTCAGCCGCGGCAATAAAGTCATCAAATACGTTTTGCTTTTGCATTTGTGTACCCGCTTTGTGCCATGCTTTGCCGTACTCACCGCCGCCACGAATATTAGGGACTGCATAAACGCCGCCTAATTCCAGCCAAGCAGCAACTGTCGAGCTAAAACTAGGTGTTAAGCTCACGTTAAAGCCTCCGTAGCCATAAAGCATGGTTGGGTTTTTTCCGTTCAATTCAGTGTCTTTATGATGCGTAATGATCATAGGCACTTGAGTACCGTCTTTCGATTTATAGAAGACTTGCTTGGACACGAACTCAGAACCATCAAACTTCGACGCGGGCTTGTTAAATAAGGTCGACTCGCCAGTCGCAATATCTAGTGAGTAGATAGAGGGTGGCGTAATGTAATTGCTAAATGTGTAGTAACTGGTTTTTGCGTTAAACTTGTCACCGCCAAGACCAACTGAACCGATACCGGGTAGCTCAATTGTACGTAATCGGCTACCTTCTAAATTGTATTGATAGACCTTAGAAATCGCATCCACCATATATTCTGCAAAAATATAACCACCGGCAGTGCTTGGTGATAATACATTTTCAGTTTGCGGGATCAGGTCTTGCCAATTATCAACACTCGGTGACTTCGCATCTACCATAATAATTTTACTATTTGGAGCATTGTAATTAGTTACCAAATAAAGCGTGTTGCCTTTATTGGTGAGCATCGAAACATCACTTTCTATTGTTTCGGTAACGACTTGCCAACCCGCATCCGGCTTAGAAAGATCTTTTAAGAATGCTCGGTTACCTGAACTGGAGTTTGCGGCAGATACCAATAAGAAACGATCATCCTCACTGACTTGAGCGCCAATGTAGCGGTGTTTTTCAGTATCGTTATGACCATATATCTTAAGGTCATCGGCTTGGGTAGTACCCACTTTGTGATAGTACAGCTTGTGCTGATCGGTTTTCTGGCTCAGTTCTGAGCCCTTTGGTTTATCATAACTTGAGTAATAAATGCCTTCATTTTTGTACCACGACAACCCACTAAATTTAACGTTTACCAATGTGTCGCTCAGTAACTCTTTAGTGTCGGTATTTATAACATAAACTTGGCGCCAGTCACTGCCACCGGTCGACGTTTGATAGGCTGCCATTGAGCCGTCAGTCGAGAATGATAAACCGGCTAATGAGACTGTACCATCATCACTGAATTTATTGGGATCAATAAAAATCGTTGCTTCACCACTCGCCTTTGAACGATAAACGAGGCTTTGATTTTGAAGGCCATCATTCTTATAAAAATAGGTGTATTCACCCTCAGTAAAAGGAGCTGATACGCGCTCATAATCTAATAAGTCACGCACCACGTTGGCGATTTCTTGGCGGTACGGAATGTTCCCTAAATAGGCTTGTGTGGTTTCATTTTGTGTTTCTACCCATGCATCAGTTTCTGCACTGCGGTCATCTTCTAACCAACGATATGGATCGGCAACCTGATCGCCGAAATAAGTATCAACAACGTTTCCTTTTGGCGTAATAGGATAATCAACGGTGGTAACTGTGCTTTTCTTGTGCGGTGACTCAGACACTGCGGCTTCCTCTGATTTTGGCTGACAAGCCATTAATGTATTGGCTGCGGCTATTACTAACAGCACTTTAGTCGCTGCTTTCATCTTTGATTCTATGTTTATTTCAATTTCTCCTATTTTGATTTACGTTTGTATCTAACGTTACTCAATATCATTATGGTTGCTTTTAGCGCTCGTGAATGAATAATTTTAAGTGAGCTTTTTATCGTTAAAACGCTTACTTTTAGACCATAAGGATACGTAGCAAAAGCGCAATTTGTTCAGCCCTCTTGTGCAATTTTTATCAGTGCCTGCTGAAATACTTCGGTTGGCTGGCCTCCGCTGATCAAGTGTTTGTTGTTGACAATGACTGCTGGCACTGAATGTACTCCCGCGCTCTGATACTGTTGCTGTAATTGGCGAACGTCGACTGTAAATTGGTCTGAATCCAATATCTTTTTAGCCTCGGTAACATCTAAACCAACCCTGTTAACGGTTTCTAACAGATGCGCATGGTCGCTTGGATTACCGCTGTCTTTAAAGTACAAATCAAATAATGCCAACTTCAATTCAGTTTGTTTACCCTGCGTTTTGGCCCAGTGTAATAAACGGTGTGCATCAAAGGTATTATAAATTCGACCTCCTCCTCTATTGCCAAACTCATAGCCAACGCTAAGTCCGCGTTGCTTAATAGCTTCTCGATTTTGATCTGCTTGTTGCTCTGAAATTTGATATTTTTGCGTTATATGCTCGGTAATTTCCTGACCTTCGGGTGGCATTTGTGGATTCAGTTCAAATGGCTGCCATTCGATATTTGCAGTAATGTCTGGGCCTATTTCTTTTAACGCTGTTTGCAGCGATTTAAAACCGATAATGCACCATGGGCATGATATATCGGACACAATATCTATTTTTAATTCAGTTGCCATTCTTATTTATCCTATTCAGTTATAAATCTTGGGCGGTAATAGCAAACATCAAGGTTACCGTTACCTTTGTAATGAAAAAAGTCATTCTCTAAGGTCCTTGCACCTTGCAAACGTGCTTGAAATTGAGCGTCTATTACCAAGTTACGCGTAAAGTTAATTTGTTGACTCATACCTACTCTATTACCTAACTTGGCGCTTACTATCTGACTGCGTTGGGTCACATCAGCAATAACGCCACCATCAACGTTAGGATTGCCGCGTTGCATACCTTGCGCATGCTCCATGCCATATATGACCTGACCAAACACCGACATATTTCGATCTAAATGACGAGGGGCTTGGCCAATAACAATATAGAAATCGGTACTCGCTGAGTCAGCCGCATTATTCCTTGCCATCGCAACTGCGCCAGGACAGTGGAGTAACCACTCTTTTTGGTCGGCTTGACTGCGTCCGGCGGGAAAGCCTTGCAAGAAACCGGTTTCTTGAGCTAAAAACTCCGGCGACTGCACGGTAACAAAATCAGAGTCTGCTGTTAATGGTCGGGTAAACTCTGCGGCTAGTGATGCGCGGTATTTCGACGGTTTCTTCTCAGTTACGTCACCCCCTTGGGCTACAAAACCATCAATCACTCGGTAAAAGTCTAAGCCATTGTAGAACCCTTCATTCACTAAGGCTTTGAATTTTGCAACGTGTTTGGGCGCAATAAAGGGAGCTAGTTCAATTACAATCAACCCCTTATCCGTAGTTAGATAGACTAAATTCTGCTGTTTGGGCTGATATATTTGTGACTTTTTTTCTTGAATGACGGCTAACTCTTGAGAGTGAAGATTAAATGCGCAGGTAAATACTGCGCTAAAAACAGCGGCGACTATCATCCAGCTTTGAATTTGTTGAGTTCGCATTTTTTCCTTTTTATTGTTTTATTGTTTTATTGTTTTATTGTTTTATTGTTTTATTGTTTTATTGTTATTTAATGATGCATTTTGCATCCTAGATTTGTTGAGATTATTTAGGTCGTTCGGTGTTTGTCAAACTAGTTGTCGCGATTAACCTATTTTACACCTTCAATTTCAACCCTATCGCGTGCAGGGTTTAAGTGTACTTTGTCGACCAGTTCCCAATTGCGGGTTTGGCCGCTCCATCGCTTTGGATTTCTAACTTTAGCTTTTTCATATACGTCTTTTCTCTTTGCCAACACTTCTTTGGCTAAACCTGCATGTCGTTGATGAGGTGTCACGAATTTTAGCCCACTATGTTTATGATTAACGTTGTACCAGTGGCTAAATTTTAACACCCAATCTCGTGCCTCACCTATGTTTAAAAAACCTTTATAAGGGTAATCAGGTCTGTATTTACACGTTTTGAATATCGACTCAGAGTAAGCATTATCATTGCTCACTCGGGGGCGACTAAACGATGTTGCAACGCCCAACTGATATAAGGTCTCTAACATCGAAACGCCTTTCATTGGACTCCCGTTATCCGAATGTAATATCAACGGTTTATCTCTTATATCTTCTCGTAAATGGGTACGCCGAATAAGTGTGGCAGCGTGAGTTGCTGCCTCTTCATCATGTATTTCCCAGCCCACTATCTTTCGACTAAACACATCCAAGATTAAATATAAGTAAAAGTGGAAGCCTTTCGCAGGGCCTGGTAGCCACGTAATATCCCAACTCCACAACTCATTCGGCCCACTAGCACTATGCGTCGTAGCGACCTTCCTATCGCTTATTTGCCCACGGCCACGTCGGTGTTGCAAATTCTCTTCATGCAACACCCGATAGCAAGTCGACTCTGACGCTAAATAAATACCTTCATCGGCTAAAGTGGGTACCATTTGACTCGCAGGCAAACTTTTAAATGCCTCGCTATTCATCGTATCGACTAGCCGTTGACGCTCAGCTAACAACAACTTATTCTTTGATATCGGGCGAACTGAATCCGGTCTCCCATCACTTTTGATACTGCCGGCAACTATCCAGCGTTGGCATGTTCTGATCGTTATTCCAAGTTCTGCGCAAGCCTTGTATTTAGCAGCACCACTTAACACTGCTTCATCAATTAATGTCACTGCCTGTAAGCGATCTGAGTCGAGGATCATTCGTCCTCGGCTTCCCCCCAGATCGCATTGGCTTTTTTTCTTAATACCAACAATGCCGCAGTTTCAGCTAAGGCTTTCTCTTTTCTGCGTAACTCTTTTTCCAAGGCATTAATCTGCTGTTTATCTTTTTTTGCAGCGGCTTGAAACACTTTTTCATGTTCAGTTACGTTTGCATTGGCATCAAGACAAACATTCTTCCATGCCACTATTTGTTCAACAAACAGTCCTTTCTTTCGACAATAAAGGGCTAACTCAGCTTCATTTAGCGTCGCAGTTTCTAATACTGCTGCAAACTTATTGGCTGAAGACCATTGTTCAGCGTTTTTTCCATTACCGGGCATAACTTGCCCCTTATCTTTGGCTTGTTTACGCCAATAATACAGTGTTGCTTGGCTGATCCCCATATCTAATGAAAGTTTTGTAATAGAAATATTATTAGGCGGTCGCATTTTCTTTAGCGCCGACTCTTTTCTTTCAGGTGAATAATGTTGCATTGTCACTCCGCGCCCTCAACTTAACTATAGTGGTTAAATTTTAAACGCGACAGATAGTCTGACAGAGAGGAATTCCCAAAAAGATTGGGTCTTAAAAATATATTGTGAACTCAACATCTTCGTAAACTTGCACTGGTCCAAATCAATCAGCAAGCTGGTCCAATCAAATAATGTGCGTGTTCCGATTAAATAGTGGTAACACTCCAATTCACCGTAATTAGCACTTGCAAATTACGGTCATTCTGAACCAATCAAACGATGGCACTGGACCATGTACTTTTTTTGTCTGGACCACATTATAGAAATAGTTGGACCACGTTCTAATATTCGAAGGCTAGTGGCACCGCCCCTTTTGCCCGGCCCGCTGGCAAGCACTGACCGATTCCACCGGTATCGACTGCCCAGCCTACTTGCGATATTGCCCATTTCAGATAAAGAAAAGCTCCATCGAATGATAGAGCTTTAGGAAATGAGCTTAAATTGACTACGACCCCTTTATTCAATTGTGTCTTTCATTAGTATTATTTGACCTGATATATAATTGAATCTTTGGCCTTCACATCACTGCAACCAGATATTTCGTAACTAGTAGATATTTTTAACGGGCCAATTACCGAATTTAAATATACAGATTGTTTTTCAATCTGGTGATGCGACAGCTCAAAAAAACTAACTGAATATATAGAATCTAAATCACCTTTATTTATTGAAATTACTCCTGAAATTCTCCCATCTGGACACATAATTTCACTCGCATTCAAACTGATTAGAAACTCTTTGGCTATAGTTCTATCTTTGTTGATTGAAATATTGAACAACTTTTTAAACTCTGACTCTTCAATGTTTCTATATAGATCTGAATCTGGTATGTCAGCACTTGCTAAGCCAGACAGAAACAACACAACAACGCCAAACGTTTTACATATCATTGATCCAACCTCCCAAATCTTTCCTAACTCGCATTCCCCAGCTCACCCTATTCATAGACCCTATATGATTTGAAACACCAGAATAGTGCATATGTTCATGATGTATAGTTTCAATCATGTTTTGATAGCCAGTCAATTTTACTCCTCTTCCAAAACCAGACGCCGCAGGACCGTATAACCATACAGAATAGCTCGGTTTTCCCGCGCTCATATAAATCGACATTTTACCGCCAGAGTGAGCTCCATCGACATGTTGCCATGCTCCTGAATTAACCAATTCTGTTGCTTCTTCCCATGAGCTAACAAATTTAAAGTCATCATCCATGAGCTTAGAAACATCAATTGCTCTTGGTAAAAGTGCTGCGGTATCTGTTTTGTCTATCAGATCTTTAGTTGATTCATCTGTAATTAGCCCTCTTTTTAATAGTTCCTTTTTAGCTTTCTCAAAGTCACCAGAGCCGCTTCCTGTAGCAGGTACACTAGCATCTGCTTGCGTCCCCCAATCAGCTCTTAATGCGGCAGCAAATGCAGCCGTTAATGCACCGTTAGCAAATTTCCCGCCTGTTATTTTAGATAAAGTTCCTCCTACTATTGCTGATCCAATAATACGAGCCATTGGTGCCTTACCAAGTGCCCCGCCAGCAACAGCACCTACTCCCGCACTAATAAAGCCATGTCCAAATTTTCCACCTTGTAAATCTGACATGATACCACCTGCAACACCACTAGCAGCAAATGCCCCAAACTTACCAAGCCCGGCCCCTCCTATTGCCCCAAATAAAGCCCCACTAAAGGCTCCTTGAAGTGTTCCTCTGAGGCTACCAGTAGATATTGCACCAGACACAAAGCCTGCGGCTGCTCCTCCACCTATTAAGGCTGCTGCACCTAGGTTACTTGCAGCAGCAAAAGTCCACGCTCCCGTTGCTAATCCAAAAGTAACGTAGGATGCTGTAATAGCAACAATTGTCCTCCAATTTTTCTTCAAAAACTTACCAAGAGCTTTAAAGAAATAACCTGACGGATCTGTGTATGACATTGGATTATTCAACACATACGAATAACGGTTATAGTTCTGGCTATTCATCGGAGCCTGAATATGCGGATCAGCCTGCAAAAACCTACCCAAAGTCGGATCATAAATCCGACCATTCATATGGACTAATAGCGCCATTATGTCTCTAGACTAGCAAAAATACGGGTCGTAGCAAACACTAAAACTGCGGTTTATGTACTTACGGTTTAAAAACGGCTGGCCATTTAACACTCGTCAATATTGGCACTTATTGACTCATTTGAATACTTTCGAATATTTCGAAAACTTGACAAGTTGCGAAAATTGCGAATAATGTATAGGTCTTATAATAACCCAATGTTAGTGACTACATGTCTAGCTGAGCAAAAACAAAATGAATATATTACATGCAAGCACATTACCCAGTACTGAAGAAGTAGCGTTAGCTCGCTTGAGCAGCCAAGAACTCTCTGCTGTTTTAGAGTCAAACGGTAATGCACAAGAATTCAGTGTGGTAGGAAAAGACGGGGAAAACCATCAGGTCAAAATCCCTGGCAGTGCGGTTAAATTAATGATTGAAGTGTTAACGCAACTTGGTCAAGGTAACAGCGTAAATATCACGCCTATTCACGCAGAGTTAACCACACAAGAAGCGGCGGATTTATTAAATATGTCTCGGCCAACCCTAATAAAGCTGCTCGACAGTCATGAAATACCGCATCATCGTAAAGGAAATCGCCGTAAAATTGCCTTTGTTGACGTCATGAATTACAAGCACGATATTGATACTAAACGCCTTGAGGCTTTAGATGAGTTGACTGCGTTAGATCAAGAATTAGGGCTAGGGTACTGAACATAACATGTCTACGTATACGTATACGGTAATATTAGACGCCTGTGTGTTATACCCCGCACCATTAAGAAGTTATTTGCTGTATTTGGCACAAACGGGTTTATATAGAGCGCGATGGTCCAATCTTATCCACGAGGAGTGGATACGTAATGCCATCAAAAACAATCCCCATCTACACCATGAGGCGCTTGCACGTACCCGCGTACTAATGGACAAACATGCGGTTTCCCCGCTGGTGTTTGGATTTGAGCAACTCATTAACAGTATCGATTTGCCTGATAAAGATGACAGACATGTCGTTGCTGCGGCTATTGTTGGGCAGGCTGAGGGTATTATTACGTTTAACCTTAAAGACTTCCCTGATGGGTCATTAGCAGAATTTGGATTAAGCGCTATTCACCCAGACATCTTTCTATCAGATATGTTTGAGTTAAACCAAAGCGTTGTGGTGGGCGCTGCACAACGACACAGAAGAGGTTTACGAAATCCCGCGATGAGTACACAAGACTATTTGGATTGTTTACAACGGCAGAAACTGCCGCGTTTTGTCTCAAAGCTGAGTGAATTTGCCTCTTTGTTGTGAGATAGCCATTCCTTTGGCTAAATAATCAGCGTCATTCTGCGCGAGGATGAGTCTTGGTATACACGCTGTGCAGTTTAGCTTTACTCACATGAATATATAACTGCGTCGTTGAAATACTCGCGTGACCTAAGAACTCTTGAACATGACGTATATCAGCGTCATTGTCGACCATATGCGTAGCCGCCGCATGGCGGTATTGATGGCAAGCACCACTTTTATTAATATTGGCTTTTCTTATGTACTTTGACATTAGCTCTGATAATAAGCATGGCTTAAAACGAGTTCCCAAGGAATTTATAAAGAACGCATTGCCTGAGCCTAAATTAGAAAGCATTGGCCTAGCATCGCGCAAATACCTAACTAACCATTTGCCCGCCGTTTTGCCAAAAGGTACATACCTGTCCTTCTTGCCTTTACCCCGAGTAATGCGCAGTTGCCGCTGAGAAAAATCAACGTCTAATAAATCTAGGTTAACCAACTCGCCACGGCGAATACCCGACGCATAAAAACACTCCACTATTGCACGGTCGCGTATGCCTTTTACCGTGGTGTGAGGAATTTGCTTCAATACGCATAGCACATCATCATAACTTAAAATGGGTTTAGGTAATGGTATGCCGATGCTCGGTAATTCATATTTATTCACTTCGCGATGGGTGATGATTGCACGCTGCGTTAGAAATTTAAGAAATACTCGCACAGACGTGAGACGACAACGGATAGTGGTTGTCGCCAATGTGGTTTTGTTTTTTGAGTTCACAGCATGTCGCACATAAGCCATGTATTGTTCAAACACGGTAACATTGACCTGTGAAATATCGGTAATACCCGAAGTTTCAAGCCATGCTTGAAAGAGGGTTAAGTGCCGCCGTTTAAGCGCGATGGTATGAATACTGTAGTCCTTTACCAATAAGCTGTTGAGGTAAAACGCAACACAACCAATAATGTTATTTGAAGATGGCTCAATGTTCATGACGAAGCACCTCGACCATATTCGGAAATACCAAGGTGTTAATTGCATTTTGGGTGGCTAACCAAATAGTATAGCGCCGACCGTTTCGCCGAATGTATTGTGCTAACCGTTTACCGAAAATCCCTGCAATGAGTCCATTCTCATCATATAACGGGACGATAATACATCCCCTAAGTTCTTCATGCCCAGAAGGACGAAGTAGCCCGTGCACTTCCAACACGCCCCTAACAGAAGCACCTTCAAACGTGCGCGAGGAGGCAACATGCTGATGCAGTGTGCGATCACACAAACCCATTTTGTGGTGATTGATATCGCGTTTGGAAATGCCTATTTTTTCCAAGCTTCTAACCACCGCTAAATTTTGGCACAGCCTATTATGATAGAAATTGACTAACTGCTCGACAATGTGCTCTTGAAAGTCAGAAACAGAGAGTATTTCGTGGTTGTAATCAACACATGAAATAACGACACGCGTGTTTGACATAGCGCCTATATTGACGGTTAATGTATTTAATTGATCCATTTTAGTGTTCCTTTGAGGTGAATGAGAATCCCTTTTGTAGAAGCACTTTTTGAACCGTAATGGTATTTTACAGTATATTCGTATTGGCTAGACACAATGATATTGGTAGTCTAGAGCGATAGGAACGCTATTAGTCCATATGAATGGGCGGATTTATGATCCGACTTTGGGGCGGTTCTTGCAGGCTGATCCGTTTATTCAAGCGCCTAAAGATTCACAGTCGTTCAACCGTTATGCTTATGTGAGGAACAATCCGTTATCGCTAACTGACCCTAGTGGTTATAGTTGGATAAGTGACAAATGGAAAAAATACAAAAATATCATAATAGCAGCAGTTGCAGTAGTAATTACTTATGGAGCTGCATCGGGATGGGTCGCTGGATGGGGAGCTACCTGGGGAACAGCCGCCACTGCTACTAGTGCTGCTTCATTGACTTGGGCAGGAGGTGCAGCAGCAGGAGCTATGGCTGGCTTCGTTGGGGGAGCTGTTTCAACAGGCTCTTTAAAAGGAGCACTAAGAGGTGCTTTCTCTGGAGCTGTTTTTGGAGGTATAGGTGCTGCTGGCTGGGGGGCAGAATCTACCTTAGGTGCACACGCTCTTGGTGGTGGTATTATGTCTGATTTACAAGGTGGTAATTTTGGACATGGTTTCTGGACTGCTGGAATAATGAAGGGTGTTGGCATGGTTAATGTTGCTGGGCCTAGCGCCAATATTGGTGAAATAGCGGGCAGAGCAACTATCCAAGCAATGGTAGGTGGCTCTTTATCGCGGATCACTGGCGGTAAATTTGCAAATGGAGCTGTTACTTCTGCAATTCAGTATACTGTGAACCAGTCAGCAACTGCGATTCAAGATACATGGGGAAGTTTTGTTAAAGGAGCGTCTAAAGGGTTAGGAAAGTTATTTGGTGCTTTAGGTACTTTGGTTGGAATTGAAGATACTATTAAACGAAATTCTTATTTGCACCATTATACGGGCGAGCCAGGAAGGGTTGGTATACAGAACGCTGGTGTGATTAATCCAGGGCTTTCAACAGGGAAAGTATGGTTGACACCAGATACTTATGCCTCAGGTAATGCAGCAAGATCGGCTTTAGCGCTGGATAAAACACCAACAGGTTACTTTAAAATACCATTAACCAATATACCTACACCTGTTCATATAGGGCCAGCACTTCCATTAAATGGTCAACCAGGCGGGGGAACTGAAGTGGTTGTAACTTCCCCTGTAAGTATAGATAATTCGAGATGGGTTCCGATACCGTCAGGAGGATAAGTATGAAAAAATATCTAATTTGTTATGATTATGGCACTGGTGGTGTATGGAAGAGTTTGCTGGCTGAGTCTAAGCAACTTATTTTAGTTAAATATCCAGAGTTTAATATTGTTGAATCGAAGCCTGCATGGATGGATGACAATCAATATTCAGACATAATGGCTATGCCTTTGAGGCTTGATGATGAGAATAATGAATTTCTAAATGCAATAATTAATGATCGCAGCACTTAAAGAGGATAGAACATTAAACAGAAAACTGATCTTCCCCTAAATTTGTAGACATTTTTTACTTAGAAAGCGAAGTAAGGTAAAAAGTGTCATGAATAAAAAATATCCTGATGAATTTAAACAAGAAGCCGTTCGACAAGTGTTGGAAAAAGGCTTTTCGATACCCAGTGTTGCCAAGCGCTTAGGAACCTCCGATAAATCCTTGTATTACTGGGTCAGCAAAGCGAAAAAGCCCACCAGTCAGTCTGCTGAGCAAGAAGAAATACGTAAGCTGAAAACAGAGTTAAAGCGCGTCACAGAAGAAAGAAACATCCTAAAGGAAGCCGCCGTGTACTTTGCAGGCGAGTCAAAGAAAAGTACATGTTCATAAAGTCGAGACTCCAAACCTATCGCGTCAGCGCCATGTGCAAAGTGCTGAACGTTCACCGCAGCGGCTTTTATGCCTGGTTGAAGCAACCACAGTCTAAAGCTGAAAAAGACGATTTACGGTTGCTTGAGCAGATTAAAGCTAGTTATGTGCAAAGCGGTGGTGTCTATGGCAGCCCTCGCATTACACATGAGCTGCGTAGCTCAGGTGAAACCTGTGGGGAAAACCGGGTTGCTAAATTGATGAAGCAAGCCAAGTTGAGAGCCAATATTGGTTACAAACGGCGGCACTTCAAATCAGCTATACCATCAGTTATTGCTGATAATCATCTCAAGCAGCAGTTTGTGGTATGTGAGCCTGATGAAGCGTGGGTAGCAGATATCAGCTACATCAAGACATATGAAGGTTGGCTCTATTTGGCCGTGGTGGTGGATTTGTTTTCGCGAAAAATGATTGGCTGGTCGATGCAATCAACAATGACTTCAGATATTGTCATTAAGGCAATGATTATGGCTATCTGGAGACGACCAGAGGCAACTAGCGTCATCGTGCATACCGACCAAGGTAGTCAATATGCTAGTGGCGATTATCGAGACTTCTTGTCCGCTCATAATCTTACGCCAAGTATGAGTCGAAAAGGCCATTGTTTGGATAACGCCGTTGCAGAAAGCTTTTTCCATTCACTAAAGACCGAGAGAGTGAAGCGAAAAGTGTACGCGACCCGAAGTGAAGCAAGAGCCGATTTGTTTGATTACATAGAAATGTTCTATAATCCAAAACGTCTACATAGCCACCTTGGCTATGTGTCCCCTGATGAATATGAAAACACATATTCAAAGGCAAGCTGAATGTCTACTAAATCGGGGGAAGATCAGTATAGCTCAGCGGGTTATTCAGTACATAAGAATAACGATTATAACTCTGTGAATTGCTCGGTGCTTGAATAAATGGATCAGCCTGCAAGAACCTACCCAAAGTTGGATCATAGATCCGACCGTTCATATGAATACAGAAGAAATACGATCCAATTATTAAGCGATGGGAAAGAAACCATATCTGCCAGTATTCTTATTTTTTAACAAATGTTATCTCGTCGTTGAGGCTAACTTTTTTGCCCAACATAATCTAATACGTCATTGGCCAATTTCATAAAAACCGCTAATGCATCATCCCATATGACTGGGTTAGCAGCATATACCATTGGACTGACATAACGGTTGTAACGCTCAGCGAACTTTGGTTCATCACACAGGAGTTGCAGTCCATAACGCAACTCATCAATAGGGTTTTCAACCATCTGTGGATGTTGATTTCCAAAACGTTCAATATCTAGGTCAATGGCCTTTGCCACCAATTTTCCCAGCAATTCGCCATTAGATGATTTGGCTTGTTGAATATAGTAAGTATCGTAGATATGCCTGATAAGTGTTTCGTCATCATCCCTCGCGCAATTTCGTGCAACAGTTGCTGTTCTGCGCATCATCGATACTAGTTTCTCTGCCTGCGTCTCTATGATAGCAGCACATGCAATTTCACCTATCTCAATATCAGACTTTATAACTTGCGCATAAATCGACTGGACAATTCTTAGCTCGGGAGCATGCAAGAGAGCTGACTCGACGAACTCAAGTTTGATGAACGGGCGCAGGCAAGGAGCCTGCTTGTGCTCCTGAGGGTAACGTATATCAAAGCTAAAATATCGATATTCGTCGAGTATGAGTGGCTTTTCTTCAATTGAAAAAGTGGTACTATTTTCCAGCATTGTTTCAACAAGCTGCATGACGGCCTTACGCACTTTACGTTTGGTATTGCGTGATGGTAAATCTAACAACGCCTGATTTGGAATTAGCTTGAGGTCAACATCTTCTGACATGCGGTTTGTTTTGATAGAAGACTTTGCAAGGGCAGTGCCGCCAGAAAATACTATTTGGTGGTACTCCAATTTAAGCACGCCGATTAGTTTAAGCAGTTGAACAACGTAATAGTCTTTCTCAACAATTGCGGGGTTGCCTAGCCCTAAGGTATCTGCAACATCGGCAAATAGTGAGCTGTCAAACTGCGTTGACAAACTGGGTCCCAATAGCTATTTTGCGTGTAAAACGTGCGCTTTTAGGCACAATTTTAACCTTGGCGGGTATTTGCGTGCTATCACCTGAAAAGTTCAACTGTGATAAATCATCAAACTGATACTCCACGCCTAACTTTTCCATTGCTTCAATAACAACACCATCAGGGCCAGATGGATTATCAGGCATAATATTCCCAGTGACGCGATTAACTCTTGCCCTAGTATACAAGCCGTAACCAATTTTTATAAGTAAGCCTTCTCGCACTAGCTCTCTTAGTGCTCGTCCCACTTGGTCGTAGTCAGCGATATCTTTGAAATCAGAACGCAAAAAAACAGACGCCTTTGAGCGCTTAATTCTAGTCTGAACTTTGCTATTAATTGTCATTCGATATCTCCTCTTAGTGCAGCCAATATAGTATACAAAAATACGACAATTATCAAATGCAAAAATACGACATCTGAATGCCTGGCTATCGCGCCCTATTCGAAGATAACGCAGCCGGGTGCGACTTCTCGTAAGCCCTTTCTAATTCAGGATTAGTAATTAATACCGTACGATCTGCTGTTATTCAAAATGTGTATAGTCAATATAATACGCTTGAACTAGACAACACTGAATCACATGGGTTTTATTGGGCGCTTGCTAAAATCAACCGTTTCAGCATAGAAGTCGATAGGTTTAAATTACGCTCAGATGGAGGTAAATTCATTCCCAAAAAGATTGGGTCTTAAAAATATATTGTGAACTCAACATCTTCGTAAACTTGCACTGGTCCAAATCAATCAGCAAGCTGGTCCAATCAAATAATGTGCGTGTTCCGATTAAATAGTGGTAACACTCCAATTCACCGTAATTAGCACTTGCACATTACGGTCACTCTGGACCACTCAACTTGACCATAAGGACCATTTATATTTTTTGTTTGGACCACACTCTGGATATAAATGGACTACGCCAAAAATTGAAATAACCTACTAAACGTGAATTACTACTAGCGTATTCACTCTGCAATACTGCCACATTTAGTGACTAACTCATCCGTTTTCAGGGTTGCTGTTTTGAAATAGAAAGCGGTTGGCCGCGTTACCGTCACAGGTCCATCATTTGTGTAAATGGCTAGTAAGTCGTCTTTCTTTGCAATAAGTCTACCGCACAGCTTTTTAGTGAGTTCATATTGTTTTAAATGAGCAGTAGTAACTTCAATACATTGTGACCATTTACCATCGCTATCGCCACACAATGACTGCTCATATCTTGTCATCCATTTTTCTGCAATTGACTCACCATGGCTGTTGCCAATCATGGGGAAGTAGACCCAAATCAATAGAAATATAGGGATGAAGAATACAACTATCATTGCAAAGTAAGATGCGACAAATGCCCAGAGTGATTGTTCGGTATTAAACAACCATTTTAATGGTGGAAATAAGACTTTGAAGACCTTTGGGCTGCGTCGTCTTAAGGATATCAAAAGGTTTGCAAAGTCGCGTTTCGGGATACGCTTTAAGGTTCCTGCTTTGTTTAATGGTCTATTCGAAGCCATCCAGATCCGTGCTAACATATAAAAACTGAACGCAATGACGAGTAAACTTGATGCTCCCATATCTGTCCATAAGTTTACTGTACTGATGCCGATTTCTCGACTGGCCACGTATGTCCATAGCAGCGCACCATTCCAGTCGGTTGGGAAAAGCGCATATTCAAAACCAAAAGTTTCGATGTAGCCTTGATAATAAGCTAAGCCATAAATAAACAGGGCATTGGAAATAAGACCCGAACCAATAGCGATCAGTAGAACCTTTTTCAATAAGGCAATGAGTGTTGCTGGTAAGTCACTCTGTACCGGCCTGCTTTCCATTGATTTCATTCACCCTTCCTTTTGTTTAACCTTGCTTTACCAATCCAAAATTGTATTGAGCCAGAATAAAAATTCGGATAATTAATCCACCTTTTTTCAAACACCGAATAAATGGTTTGAAACAACACAAAAAACCGCCTCAAATGGCGGTTCTAAACTGACAGTGACCCTTTTGTTTCCATCATTGAAACCGCAAAAGTAAATGGCTTAGTGCAGTTTCACTATCTGATGAACTTGTTCACCCATGTTTAGTGAGAAGAGCACAGACATCGATCAACTACTACAAAGGAATGTTGAGCTATGCAGCTAAACGGTGATCGCCGGAAGGACATCAAATTCAGGTCACTCAGGGCCGATGAAACAATTGCTTTGTCCCATATACCTTTTTGGGGCTAGACCAAGCTTCTGGCGTCAATGGATCAAATTAAGGTTTTAAGGATTATTGGCACAAATAATAACTTAATCTGAACAGTTTGATGGCCAATAGAAATCTAGTACAACCCCATTATTAAACAAGGACGCCCATATAAAATACTTTTCGTAAACTCTAATCTCGAATCATCTCTTTTAACTTGTAATTAAAACTAAGTGCGTCACAGAGCAGACCATCCCCGTAAATGACGCTTACGTTTATCATATTTAATACATCACCAGAAACTCTTAACAAATGTATGACGTTATCGTTTTCTTTTCTTCCTTTAACTTCTGTATATAAAATTAACGTACCTTCCTGATAAAATCCGATTTCCAACGACTCAAAAATCTGTCCACTCTTTTCGATTGGGACGGCCAGTTCAATTTCCACATAAGAATCAGTAATTCGCTTTGTTGCTTTTATTTCTTCAAAAGCTGCGATTTGAGTATGAAAAAGCATCACGCATAAAATGAATGAAAATTTAAATTTCATGTTATCCACCTGGTTTAAACTCCTTGATATGTGCATCCGAATTCTTTGGAGCGTATCTATAACCGCGTCCATCTGAACCTATGATTTGCATGTGTCCATCGCTTGCACCTATAACACTTTGGTTGTAATGATTACTCAATTGTTGTCCGACACCACTATTAGCTAAGTCGCAAGACAACATAAACAAAGGCTGTTCACCTTTATATCCGGCACCCTCGAGAGTAGAGATTATATCATTTAAGGAAGACGGACCATCCATCATTTGTGTCAATCCGCCTAAATATATTCCTTTTTCATTTCCATGAGCGGCAAAAACGAAGGCATCTTTAGGTGAATAAAGACCTCTCATAGCTCTAATCTCACTTGCCCTCAAGCCAGATGAACCATCTATCCCAAGTCTTAATAAACCCTTTTTCAATTGATTTTCATACGACCACTTTTTAATCGCTTGCCCTGCTTGATTAAATAAAAATTGAAAAGCGCCTGTTTGTGCCCCATTAGCAAACTTACCGCCTGAAATCTTAGAAGCAGTACCTCCAATTACTGCAGAAACTACAGTTCCTTGTGCAATTTCCCCACTGGACAAATTGTCGCCCCCAGGAAGAAATGCTCCACCAATACCTTTTGTGACGCCGGCACTAAAGAAACCGTGTCCAAACTTACCACCTTGCAGAGAAGAAGATACGCCACCGACTAGTGCGTGTGCAGTAATTTGTTGCGCAACTTGTCCACCTGTCAACATATTACCACCGAAGTTGATACTTCCACTTCCATCCAACCCATTAAAGTGTGAACCAATCTCTGAAAACGCATATGCTGTAGCCGCTGTTATTGCCCCTGATGTAAAGGCTGCTTTTAAACTTCCCGTAACAGCATATGTCGTGGCTGCACTAAATGCTGCACTGCACCAAACTTGGCATCCAGGAATGAAATTCAACCCCACGTTGATCGCAGTATTTAAGATTGGAACGCTAGCAATAGCCCGAAGTAATTTGCCTGTTGTTGCTTGCCAAAGTTTTTTGAAAAAATAACCACTCGGGTCCGTGTAGCTCAGTGGGTTATTGAGTACATAAGAATAACGATTATAATTCTGGCTGTTGTTCGGCGCCTGAATATGCTGGTCAGCCTGCAAGAACCTCCCCAAAGTCGGATCATAAATCCGCCCATTCATATGGATTATGTCCACATGATTCATCTGCTTGTGCCCTGTGTAGCCTTTATCGGTTATTGGCGGCAGCGACGTAATATAAACAGACGCGCGATAAACCTCACTTTGCTTACCAAAGGGATCATAAATATCCTGAGTAGTAACCTGGCCCACATGATTTGTGGTCGCAATAACTGAGCCTTGATTATCTGCGTGAATAAAACTAGTGGTATTGCTGCCATCTCGATAAGTGAGTACTGCATTGCCAATGTTGTATTTATGTTCAGTCATATTGCCATTACCACCTGTGCGCACGACTTTCTCGTATGCGCCTATGTAGTAACGCTTATAGCTAACCGATGATCCATTTTCGACGGTATTATCGACTTTGTAATACAGGTCTCTATCCACTCCGTACTTCATGTCAGAAGAGGCTGTTCCTTTGGTTATGCGAGTGGGCTTATCAAAGCTGGCATATGTGAATGTTCGGCTACCGTCATTTTCTACATTGCCATTTTCGTCATAAATAAATGCATACTTGGTGCCTGTAAAGTTAGCATTGGTGCAAACACCCGACAACTCATGAACTTTAACGCTATCATATTTATAATATCCAGCGCCGGTTTTAAAGGTAAAATTCCCCCAATTATCATAGTTATAAGTGTGAGTCCCTTTAAATGCGGTAGGCAAGGAACTGCTGCCCGCAGTATAGCCAATCGTTCTAACTTTAAGTCGATTTAACGTATCGTAAGTATAGGTTTCAGTAAAGTCACTGCCAATACCATTTGATGACGCATAGTTACTGCGTCTTGACGTAACATTTCCTTTGACATCATGACCAATATTGAGGCTGTGAAGTAACGCAGTACTTTTTGCTACACCAATCGAATCTAACCAACCAGTTTGATTATCAAACCCATATGTCGTGGTTACTGCGTTACCATTCTTTCTTTGAGTAACTTGTCCACGGCTATTCATGCTCATTACTTCACTTAGCACATAATTGTCACCTACCCGAGAAGTTTTGTACCCATACCCATGGCTGTTATAATGAGTTTTGGCTGCGACAGCCACCGTACCGACGGGGAAAGTTGTCATATTCGGCCGGCTATAACTATCGTATGTTTGCGATTGATGGTAAGGCGTATAGCCCAATTGTGTGGTTGATTTATTGACACGACCCAAGGAGTCATACTCATAGCGTTTCTGAATGGTAGGGACTGGCGGCGAACTGCACGATACATTCGACCCCCCATACTGAGACTTGGATAATAATTTACCTACCGCTTTCTGTGCTAGAGCAGCCGTTGTGCCATAGACCCAACATGAGGTTCCTTCACTAGGCTCATATCGACGAATCATTCTGCCCAACTCATCATAATTAAATGTGGTGATATGATTACGGGCGGTCCTCTGTGTAAAGAGTTCACCAAAGGCGTTATAGGTATAGTTCCACGTGCCTTTGACGGGGTCCGTCATCTGAGTTTTACGCCCCCAGATATCATAGATATTGGTGATATCACTATTTTTATTGTGCGCGTGCGAGTGTTAGTTAAGTTACCAAACGCATCGTAAGTAAATGTCACTGTGTTATCCAGCATATCTCTTGTGGATGTTGTCTCACCAAATCCGTTGCTGTAGATATAACTATAGCGACCAAGTTCATCAGTCGTTCTAGACTCTGTACCATTATAATATTGATATACTTTACTTCCGTTAGGATGTCGTATCTCTTCAGGTCTATTTACATCGTCATAAATTGTTTCTGTATATAACGTTGAATTGGGCTCATAAACACGAGTTTGCTTTCCCTTGTCATCATACGTTACGTGCGTAGTCCACCATGACCCATCAAACCCTTTAACTTGGGAGGTAACCGCTCGGCCCCATCTATCAAAGTAAGTTTCTTTGGTCGGCGCACCGCTCAGCGTTTCAGTAATTTTAAAATAGCCGTTGGTAACACAACCCTCACAAAAGGTACGTATTGTGTAAGCGTATTTTGAGTCAGGATAATCAATAAAGCGGACCTGCTGGAAATCATCAAAATAGGTCCTTGTTGCAATACCGTTGGGGCCCGTACTGGTTACATTATCGGTTACGCCAGTGGCCGAACTCGCTGGTTGTCCATTATACTTATACGTGTTTTTCTCGCCTAAACCATTTTCTTCATAATCAATATAACGACCATGAGTATCATAAGCCACTGTTGAAACTCGTGTCTGATTGCTGCCTGTTGAGGTCAAATAACCCGTCACTGATGTCTGCGTTTTACTACCATATAAATTATAACTATAAGCTGAGGTCAACTTTGTTGACGCACTCGTTGGCGACACAATACTGCCAGCAAGAAGCATGTCTTGCCCGTAAGAGAACGTTGAAATTCTTGTTTTATTATTCTCGTCCCCCGTTCTATTTTTAACAACAGTGGTCTGCTTTAACCGGCCATATCGTTGCTCATTAGAATTACCCCATGCATTGATTGTTTCAGTCTCGATGTAATGGTTGCTACCTTCATCCGTTGTAGTGATTGTTATCAATGTTGGATTGCCCCACGTATCTATTTCATTGGTAGTGACTGTTGTGCTGAGGTGGGTACTAGTGCCATTGGAATTATAGACATAACCCAGTTCTTCCGAGCTGGACACGTAAGGGCTAAGTCCTCCTTGAGCTGTATCCTGAGTGGCTAAGGTATTCGTTGCTTGGGACAACAAATGACCGTTTTTGCGTTGCTCTGAATACACTGGCATCCCTAGCGTAGCGAAATCGTTTCCACTGTATCTCTGTGAGTATTGCGTTTCTGATACGACATCGGTTTGCAGGTCAGTGGTGCGTAACAGTTGAAAACCGAGGCTACCACGCCCTTTCTTATGGAGCAGTAATCCACCGTATTGATAACCCACACTGACTAACGTGGAGGAAGTGGAGCCGACATTACTTTGTGTATTGACCTGCCTTACTAAGGAGGCACCTGATATTGGGGATAACGTGTCAGAGTTTAGATTTTCATCCGATGCCTGCATCACATACGTCGTAGCGTTTGTCATGGGTTGGTAGAATATGGTCGTTGGCACACCAAAACCGGTCGTAATTTTAGATATCACGTACTCTTTGATATTTTTGCGGCTGTAATACTGCTTCCAAGACCCCCCTGTAGAAGTCAGCATATCTATTTTGCCATCGCCGTTAACATCACCAAACCGAATAACTACATTATTATCAAATGATTTATTTCCGCGATATTGAAAAGATATCCACTCGCCTGTTGAGGTAGACCGTGAAAAATAGATCTGCCAGTTAGAGGTACTTGTCGCGTGAAGAACATCGGCTCTGCCATCGCCATTTAGATCCACAAACTGGGTTAGGTCCTTGCGGTTAGCCGCGGTTGTCATGCCCATTTCTTTAGGGGCCAGTAATATTTTCCCGTTTGATAAGCGGTAGTACCATTTATTGTTACTTACATAAGCTAAATCACTGAGTCCATCACCATTAAAGTCGGCGACGCGTATGTTTTCAACGTAACCACTAAAGCTCGTGAGTTCCGTTAAACTCGGGGATGTTAATTCGCCAGCCGCCAAATAAACATGATTCTTAGTATTTGTTTGCGTACTCCATGTGCCCCTAACGTCATTGCGACTGAAGGTTGATAAGAAATTGCGTACCAGTTGGATGTATCATTATTTGCCACTAATAAATCACGCACACCGTCACCGTTATAATCCATGTTCATCGCATAGTCTTTTTTACCCGTGCCAATACTTGAAAGACGCTGTGGTGAGCCCAAACCATAAGAGTTAGCTAACTTAGCATACCAATAACTCCCATCGACATAGACTAGATCCTGAAATCCATCGCCGTTAATATCAAACACTTGAGATGTGTAACGATTGGGCGCAGAGTTTGAAATTGTGCTGGAAGACGGGAATGGATTATAGTTGGTAGAATACGGCGCATCATAACAAAAGGTAGTCGTGCCCGGTTCGGTTTCACATACTTGGCGGGTACCACCGGTTGCCAATACTGGGCGCTGCCATTCAAACGTAGTTGGTTTACGACAGTTTCTTGTTGCATCATTATCTGAACACTCTTGCACAGAGGTGAGCAATGTGCGCTCTTCGATAAAATCAGATTCTTCATAGCGAAGAAAATAGGAACGATAGATGTCGTCATCAATAATAGTATCAATTCGTTCTAACAGCTTGTCATGAGAGGAGTGAGCGCCCGCATAATAGCCCTTAAAACCCTTTTCGTAGTCTTTGTAAATAAACTGTATCTTTGCAAATGGTGATTTGTATTGTGACAAACTGCCCGAATATTCAATATTGTTGAGATACAAGGAGCCTTTAGCGGTGTCTTTAGTGTAATTGTATAAGATGAAGTTGCCTTTAATATCTTTGACGACTTTCAACATCCACATTTTGGCTTTCACGCCAGCGGCGGAGCCGCCCGGCTCGATAAATGCATCGTCGTGGTCATAAAACATAAAACTTATAGCGTCAGAATCGCCATAGTAATGAACCTCCCCCGCTTTATTTTTGACCTCAAAGTACTGGGGACCATTGATGCTAGAGCCGCCGCGAGCAGTTATTTCACTAAAATCATCTACTTCAAACCGATAAACGCTGTCGGGCGCTAAATAGCTACCAGAGATAAGAATGAGTCGTGTGCCGCCCATACAAAGTTTATCTTGATTAGTATATTGGACAGCCTGAATTTTATTGTCATGGATGGGTGTTGGAGGACAGCGTGAAATAGATGACATACCTGAAATAGACCACCCTACCCCTACAGGTCCCTCAGCCATGTTGTTACTGGAATAGGATAACGCGATAGAGGGCGCCACTCCAGCTCGCCCAGCAGGGGCTTCTATAGGCAGCATGTAGGTCGCCGCCCCCGTTTCATCAACTCTGAATTGACCTTCTGTCAGGCCCACCACTTCTGTCACTGCCGCAGTAGCAACGTTGACAATACACAGTAAACATAATACTAAAATCAAACCACGATATAATCTCATTTGAAGTCCTTTTGTATCGCTCAGCATCCACTACTCAATCAATCGAAAACGCAGTACAACCCACGAATAATAGGGTATTAAAAACATAAATCCGTACAGACTACTTAACTATCACTCTCATATTTGTCGCACAACCGCCAGCATCGAATGTCATGATAATTTGACCTCTTCCACGCTCGATATCTACAGAGGTTACTTCATAAAAATTAGCACCATCTTCCGTCAGTTCAGCGGTCAAAAGTCCGTGATCCGCTGTCTTTAATCTATATTTGACGCGAATGACGACTTCATCCATAAACATGCACTCGTCTTGCTCTTTGTTTTGAAGAACCTTCACTTTAATTTTATTTTCTGTTTGTTTTTTAGCGTGCGCATATGGCGCCATGCCCAGAGACATACAAAAGAAAATTAGTAAGCTGACGATAAATGATGAACTGATTAAACTAAAATGGATATTAGCTAGTTTAGTAAACGTGACGATATAGTATGAGTTGATTTGCATAGTATTCTTTTAACTATTATTGATACATTTACTACCACTAAAGTCTATAAATCATGATTTTAAAATCATGTCCAGTTTGGGTGTTTTAGAAGATAAATAAAACTTTAAATAATTGTAACGCATCAGGGACAAGCTTCTAATATTTTAGTTTCGAAATACTGAATTATAAACAACAGCTAAGCAAAGAATAGGCGATTTTTCTGACTACAGACTCAATAGCAATAATCTTTTTACTGGCTTATTTTAATATAGATGTATTAAATTAAAATCTATAGTGTTGTAAATCTGAAAGTATCGATGAAGATGATTGAGTCGCAATACCATTGAAGGTCTTATATACACTAAGGATATTTCAACAATGGGAGCTTAGGGTCTGCCATTATATTAAATTCTACTGAATTTCAATAAAAGCTCAAATACATTTTTCAGTCAGACAATTAGTTATAACGTCTCTTTTGAGAACTTTTGTGAATATTAGTAAGGTTGACGCCACACGTCGGCTAATCGGTGTGAGTTCAATCGGTCAATGCAGCGCTATATTTAAATAGAGTAGAGGCATTGCTATGAAGAAAAGCACTTACTCAATAATTATGATGATTATGAACAATATCAGTTTATTTAGGTATATTGTCGTCGGTACTTAATATAGATAGAAACGTTAATACAACAAGTTAACTTAACTACAAGTGTAAGTCTTAACTCAAAAACAGGCTTGTGCTGAGTTCACAAATTTAGGGGAAGACCATGCTTCGCTTAAGTGTACTTTTGGGACGTTGCAGATATTATGACAATCACTTAACTTCTGATTGGTCCATAAGATAAAAAGGTCGACAAGTGCAAATGACTAAGCATTAAGAAAAAAACCCACTCAATGGTGGGTTTCAAACATTAATGCATAGTTTCAAACATTAATACGATCGCACATAGTAGGCTAAAACTCACCTAACAATGTCTAAAAACGCTTTAAACTTAGCACTGTTGCAGTTTCCTATAAGTTCAAATAGACACATCTCAGCGCTTGTTATACCAACATCTTTGCTTTGTAATTTGCTTATTGCGAGCTGTTTATTTTTATCCTGCCGTGAACCGATGCAATCGACGACTAACTCAACTGACTTACCCATATGCTGCAGACCCATAGCCGTTTGATATACACAAACATGCGCTTCAATCCCACAAATTAGCCAATTTTGAACATCGGCATTGGTAATTTGCTCAACAAAAAGGGGTTCTGCGCAAGCATTAAAGTCGTATTTTTTGATACAAGGATAATTATCTAATAAGGCTTGAATTTCGGCTGCGGTTTTACCTAATTTTTCAGGATTTTGTTCAAGTACTAAAATCGGCAGGCCCAGTAATTTACAACCTCTAATTAATTTAGATACATTGTGAAACATTAACTCGCTATCGTTCACCAGATGCGACAACTTGCCCTGAATATCGACAACAATCAGACCTGTGTTATTTCTATCTAACATAACATTTCCATTTCGTTAGGCATGCACATAGCTTAATATATTGTGTTTTTTTTGTCACATTAGATATCCTCTAAATGTAAATTACATATTAGACATGTGGTGAGCGCGCAATTGATGAGCGCGCACAGAATAATTTATTTGAACTAGCTTACGTAATATTTAGCATTATTGTTTTGCACTGCGCTACCATTATAAATATGCTGATGAGGTATTGTGCTAAACACAAAGGTGAGTGATTAAATGACAACATATTTCGCCAAGCGATTATTCGACGGTCTGCAGGTGCACGACAACATGCACTTAGCAGTTAATGCCGGTATAATTAGCAGTATCAAAAAGGCTCATTTAGATCCTTTAGCAGCAGACGCTGAACTAGACGGCCTAATATGTGCTGGTTTTATAGATACGCAAGTGAATGGCGGAGGCGGTGTTTTATTTAATTATGAGCCCTCAATTGCGACGCTCGTTACCATGCTGCAAGCCCACTCAAAATATGGCACCACTGGCATGCTGCCAACCCTAATAACGGATAGTAGTGTCGTGATGAAAGCCGCTGCTAATGCTGTTGCCGAGGCTATAAGTGAGGACCTGCAGGGTATATTGGGCATTCATTATGAAGGTCCTAATTTAAGTAAAGAAAAAAGAGGAATTCATCCGGCCAATCACGTACGTACAATCAGCGATACTGATTTAGCCACGTTCACACGCAGTGATATTGGCAAGGTTTTAGTGACTATTGCACCGGAGAATGTAGCACCCGACGTCATCGCCGATCTAGTGAACCAAGGGGTTGTTGTTTCACTAGGACACAGCGGTGCAAATATCGATCAAGCGCTTGAAGCTATCGAGGCCGGTGCAACGTGTACTACTCATTTATTTAATGCAATGTCAGGTTTAACCGCTAGGGAACCCGGAGTGATAAACATCGCTTTAAGTGATGTACGCGTAACCTCAGGTCTTATTGTTGATTTACACCATGTTCACCCGCAAAACTGCGCCCTTGCCTATCAGTGCATCGGTGCTGACCGTTTAATGTTAGTAACCGATGCAATGGCGCACGTAGGCTCAGATCTGCAAACCTTGGCATGGCTCGATTCCACTATCACGAGAAAAGACGGTAAATTAACATTAGGGGATGGCAGTCTAGCCGGTTCATGTTTAGACATGAACAGCGCCGTTAAAAATATGTATGATTTACTAAAGCAACAAACTCGATGGCACAAAGCAGACGACATACTCGCTAATGTACTTAATATGGCAAGCCAAGTTCCGGCGCGCCTATTGGGGATCCAAAACATCGGGAAACTAAATAGTGGCAATAAAGCTGACTTCGTTCTACTGGACGATAACATGCGCATAAAAGGATGCTGGATGAATGGAGAAGAGGTGTCTGGAAACTCAATACGATAATTATGATAACAGTTGAAATGATAGCGGATATTCAGTTAATCCTGAATATCCGCTTTTTTATGAACTACTTTTCGCCCAACCATTCAACTCTAAATAAATCTCGGCGTTTATCCAAATAGTTGCGCACCGAGCCTTCATTCTGAAGCTTGGTTAGCTTGTCGAAATCGAGGTCAACAATCAGCGTCATTTCAGTATTTGGTGTCGTTTCAGATACAATTGCATCATGTGGAAAAGCAAAATCAGACGGTGAAAATACCGCTGTTTGAGCATACTGAATATCCACGTTGTCCACCTGTGGCAAGTTTCCAACGCTACCAGCAATTGCCACATAACATTCATTTTCAATCGCTCTGGCTTGTGCACATCGGCGCACGCGCAGGTAACCATTTTTAGTGTCTGTCCAAAAAGGGACAAACAACACTTGGATATCTTGCTCAGATAACAATCGAGCCAATTCAGGGAATTCAACGTCGTAACAAATCAAAATACCAATTTTACCGAAATCCGTATTGAATGATTGCAGCTTATTGCCACCCTTCATGATCCATTCTTTCTTTTCATGCGGCGTTAATTGCAACTTATATTGGCTTTCAATTTTGCCATCGCGATGACATAAATACGCAACGTTAAACAATTCATCACCCTCAACAACTGGCATTGAGCCTGCAATGATATTGATATTGTAGGATACAGACAAGCGCGAGATGGCTGTTAAAATTTCTTCTGTGTATTCAGCTAAATGCCAAATAGCATCGATTGAACTTTCACCATCACTCAAGCCCATTAACGGTGCATTGAAAAACTCAGGAAATAAGGCAACATCACACTTATAGTCAGATAACGCGTCAACAAAATACTCAACTTGTTGCAACAGCGCTTCTACGTTCTCAAAGTAACGCATTTGCCATTGAACACACCCGACTCTAGCGGATGAACGCTTACCGCCTATCAGGTTTGGTTTTTCGGCATCAAAATACATATTGTGCCATTGCAATAAAGTAGCGTAACCTAACGAGTCTTTATCTTCTGGCAAATACGCTTTCATGACCTGTTTTACGTCAAATCCATTAGACAATTGAAAAGTCAAAATAGGGTCAAAAATATCTTTCGATTTTACTTGTTCAATATACTGGTAAGGTGTTAATTCTTTGGCATATTGGATATAGTTTGGAATACGACCACCGGCCATAATCGAGCGCAAGTTCAAATTTCGCACTAATTCTTTACGTGCCTCATATAAGCGTCTACCTAACCGTAAACCTCTATATTGGGGCGACACAAAAACGTCAACACCGTACAACACGTCGCCATTTGGATCGTGCGTAGTGATATAAGCATCACCGGTTATTTCTTCGTAGGTGTGCTTGTCACCAAACTGTTCATAATCAACGATGACCGACAAAGCTACGGCAACTACTTTGCCTTTGTCGTCAATGCAGATTTGTCCGTCTGGAAAGGTCGAAATCTGGGCTTTGAATTGCTTAAAAGGAAGCGCACCGCCCACTCTTTGATATATCGCGTCCTGCAGTTCCCTTATATCGTCATAGTCATCCAATGTAAGGTGTCTAAGCTCTAATAAGTGCTCACCTTCTTCGTTTGAATTTACTGTCTCTTTGGTTGGCATGTAATCCTCAAAAAAATACCGATGTCAACAATGACATCGGTAGTTTATCAGGTATTGGTAGGTTTAATAGTCGAAGTATAGATTATTAAAACGTAAATTCTAATTGATAGTCTCAGCGCCATGCCTTTATTAGCGCAAGCCAAACACCCCTTCTATTTCTTCCAAAGAACGGCCTTTGGTTTCTGGCAGCATCTTATAAATCAAAATAAAGCCGACAATCGCTAACAGGCCATAAATCAAGAATGTCATCGCGGTACCCAAATTTGCTAACTCCCAAGGGAATAGGAGTTGCACACTGAAGCTGACCGCACTATTTACCGCACCTATGCAGGCAATACCAATGCCGCGCAGCCTATTTGGCAAGATTTCAGCGAGCAGTACCCACATGACAGGCCCAAGTGAGACAGCGAAAGCGGCAACAAAACCCAATATACCAATGAGCACAATAACTGAATTGATTGTCACCGCAGCTTCAATTAACACAGATTGTTGTTCTCGCGCGGCATCTGCACCGAGCAATTCGATAGTTGCGTTTTTAAAGCTGACGTCATTCGAAAAGGTTTTACCTAAAATTGGTATTAGTTTACTTCGGTGATCTTCACTCTCAATAGACTGAATAGAGGTTTCGGTAAGCTGATAAGTTGCATTATGAAAGCCATAAGAAGCAATCGACATACTAATAAACACACCGGCTAAACCAATCAGCATTAATGGCTTTCGGCCTAACCTATCAATTAATAGCATCGCAACGATGGTAAATACGACGTTGATAACGCCAACCCAAATAGCTTGTGAAAATGCGGCATTTTGACCCACACCACTTTGTTCAAAAATACTGGGGGCATAAAAATAAATTGCGTTTACACCGGTAGCTTGCTGACAAATCGCGACAACTAAACCAACCAATAGTACGAAGCGCATTTTCTTTGAAAACAAACTTTTGAGTAAATTAAATACAGAGTCGGTTTTGCCCTGTGCTGCATTTTTACGATCGGCTTTTATTTCTTCAATGAAAGCGTCAGCTTGCTCATCCGACATAGGTGCTTGCGCAGAGTTAGTGTCATTAAGAAGTAACAGAACAGATTTGGCTTGAGCTTCGCGATTATTTAAAGCGAGCCATCGAGGACTTTCAGGAATAGTAAACAATAACGCTAAAAATATGAACGCTGGCACAATTTCTAAACCCAACATCCAGCGCCAAACATTGTCTTCAATGCCCAAAGCACTAACCCAAGCTATCGGACTGTCCGACAGCTGTAATAGATAGTAATTTGCAAAATAAGCGAACGAAAGTCCAATAACAATGTTGAGTTGGTTGATGGAAATCATTCTACCGCGTATTTTTGCAGGAGAAATTTCAGCAATATAAATCGGCGCAACAACTAAGGATGCAAACGCAATGCCTCCTATAATTCGAGCAGTAACTAACATACTGTAGCTCACCGCCAAGGCTGAGAAAATCGCGGATACCACGTACAAAAAAGCAATCGCTATAATTACTTTTTTACGACCAAACATGTCGGCAAAAAAACCGGCGAACAACGAACCAAATAAGGCGCCAAGCGTAGGTGAACTGACCACAAACCCTTGTTGCCACTCATTCAATTTGAATTCAGTTGTGACAAATCCAATCACACCGGAAATAACCGATGCATCGAAGCCAAAAACAAAGCCTCCAAGGGCAACAACAATCGCGAAATAAACACTTTTGGACATTAGCTTAGCTCTCTTTTATTAAGGCTTTTATTATTGTTTATTCAGATAAACGATCGTTATGCGCGAGCTATATCTGGCGTTGTTGGTTTATTCACGAACTTACTTAATAAGTTCGCTAAGTTTGTTGGCAACAATTAACTTAGACCGCCGACCTAAAGTAACTCCTATTAAACCAAGTATTAACCAAAGATGTAAAGCACCACCGCTTGATGTTGCCTCAGGTGTTGGTGCCGGTGTTGGTGTCGGAGCAGGAGCAGCAACCGCACAGCCGGTGCTATCTACTTCTGTACCGGCAGCAGTATCTGGGCATTGATCATCAGCATCGATAACGCCGTCACCGTCAGTATCGGTAGCGTTACCAAAAAAGATATTATCGAAAAACACCGTACCATTACCGACTATTTTTAATTGAAATACGTCAGTTAAATCCACGTCATTCGCATAGTTACTGAGCGGTATGACAAGACTTTGCCAAGACTGCTGCACAACATCTACTTCAAAAAATGCTTCAATCGGCCCAGGGCTAATCACAAAAACTTGCAGAGTGATTGCATCTTGTGTCCAATAATTAAGGTAGAGATTATCGAACGAAGAAACATCCTGTTTGTTGCCACCAAAATCAGTACCTTGATAATCCAATGCAGCGTATTTTAAAACGTTGTCTCCTTGAATTTGCTCTTGGGTTACTCTGGTTCCTTGGTTCCAATTAGGATTAAAATCCACACCCTCAATATTTTGATAGCTATCACTGAACAGTGAAATGACCTGATTTTGTGCATTTACTGGCACGGGTGATATCTCTTGCGGCTCAGTAAAGAATTGGCAGCCGATTGAATCCACTTCAGCATTAAGCGGGGTATTTGGGCACTGGTCCAGACTATTAATCACCCCATCGTTATCATCATCTAGTCCAACTGGTGTGCTTTCATTGCACTGCTGCCATTCATTTGCATCGCTTGCAACACAATGAGCAACATAGTCGACTTCCATGGTGGCCGTATTCAATTGGGGATCAATTGTTCCACCTAACGTGCCGCCCATTGCTACATTTAGCAGAACAAACATAGGCTCTTCATATTGAGAACAATTGGATAAGTCGTGTTGAGCTACAATAGTGTCGTCCATAAAGAACTTTATGTCGTCTGCGGTCCACTCCATAGCATAAGAATGAAAGGCTAAGACATCATTTGCACCACCTGCATAACTAGCACGAACTTCACCGCCACAATTGCCGACATTGAAAAAATTAGTAATGTAGCGATCACCTGAGTTGGCGTACCATTCCCAAACGTCTATTTCTCCAGCACCGGGGTTAGGCCAACTTACGTTATCGTTATCGCCTTTAAAGGGATCTTCGGCAATGCGGTTCTCTAACATCCAAAATGCTGGCCAAGTACCACCTCTTAATTCAGAAAAACGAAGGCGAGCTTCGATGCGACCGTATAAAAATTCGGCCTTGTCTTTACTGTTAATGCGACCAGAAGTCCAAGGACGATTTACCCCATTTTGACCCGGACAGTTAATGTTCTGTCTGCGAGCAGTAATTTTTAGGGTGCCATCTGATACTTCAAAGTTGCGTTGTTCAGAGCTTTCATCAGCGGTGTAACATTGAATTTCATTATTGTTATTGGCTTGAATTTGCGCTGTCCAATTGTTCCAATTGACGCCTTGGCCATCGAAACGCTCTATCCAGGAAACTTCCCAACCGGCTTGGCTCTGTCCGATTGGTATAAAACACAACGCAGTCAGAGCGACGGCTTTCTTTATCTGCTTTTTTGTCAATTGATTGATCAAATTCACAATGTTCATGTTCAAAAACCCTCAAGATTCGTAAGCATGTCAACGAGCTAGATCGTTAACAGTTTTCAGCCTTGTATAATACGTAGTTTAACAATTCATTTACAAGCAGATTGGGGTGAAATGGACTTTTAGTAAGGTGAATGTAACCAATGATATGGAACATTTTTATCACACCTCACTCAAGGTCAAAGAGTATCGATATTGTTTGTCTTCCAGTAGATATTCTTTATGCGTGCTTGGACTCCATGAGTCATCACCTCCCACGCCCATATGTTGATGGTCTATGTGGATGTAAATGACATCATCTGCGACTAACTCGTTTGTATGTTTAGCTACCCTTAAGGTATCTTGGGAATACACACTAGCAGCGAAAGAAAACTCACCTACAAATTGTAAATTATTAACCTTCAGATGCTGGCAGTCGCTGCGCAAGCCATTATCTGTTGGAAAGATATACCCAGTATGAAGCTCATTTAATGACAAACTATATAGCCCAAAACGAGCTGCCGCTTTGCGGTCTGGGTAATTTTCGAATGGCCCTAAACCTAACCAACTAACTTGTGGTTGTGGCGGTTTTTCTACAGCTAAACGAAGCCCGATGCGAGGCATTGGCGGCAGCGCTTCGTTTAAGCACACATCAATATCTAGACGTATAACACCCATACTATCAATACTATAAACCCACTTGGTTTGCGCCTGCATTACGCTTACACCTTGATGTTCATATTCATAGTCAAACAAACAAATAACGCGGGTATCAATCGCAGATGAGACTGCTCGTATTTGGCGGCATGTGCGTTGCCATTTGCCTATACCTGCGAGTAACCAACGCGCTTGCCACGCATTTGGGTCAAGGTTATCAACCTCACTTATGCCAATGTCATTATCCAGCGGTGCTCGATAAAAATTATCTTCCAGACCTTTGGCAATAACCGACTTATTAGCATCTTCCCATTTGTCCATTAAGCCCGTTTGGCGATTAAAATTAAGCACAAAATTAGCCCCTTTAATAACAATCGACTCTGCACTCTCATTTACCATTAATGACGATTTTTCCTGGCTTAATGGTGCGAAAATCTCATTCGCTAATTTACCTAAACTCAAACTATTGGCCAGACTAAATTGCTCTGTTGCCATAACATGGCCTGCTTGCGCGAAGCTGCAATCGTTAACCAACTCAACATCGATATTTATATGATACTGCGCACCCGCTATAAACGCTGAGCTAGGATCGATATCAATAATCACCTTGCCCTGTGGGGCAATGTTAAGCAAGACACTACCTTGCTCAACTTCAACGCCGTTTTGCATGAGTCGCCAAACTAGTTTTTCATTGTCAGTTGTTCTAAACACGTAATCGCTGAATACGCTTAGGTTGTATGTGTTTTTATTGGGATTTTGCTTAACTTCATTCAACACTTTTGGCATTAGCGTAAATTGCATGTGCTGCTGGCTATATTTAGCTTCATACAAACTGGGATGTGGCGTCCGGTCGGGGAACAACAAACCATTGATACAGAACTGGCGGTCATTAACAGCATCACCAAAATCGCCACCGTAGGCCCAATAGTGAGTCCCGTTTTCATCGGTTTTAGACAGTCCTTGGTCAACCCAATCCCAAATGAAGCCGCCTTGCAACCTTGGGTATTCTCTAAAAGCTTGCCAGTAATCATCAAAATTACCCAGACTATTACCCATTGCGTGCGCATATTCACATAAAATAAGCGGGCGTGTTTCGCCAGGTAAACTCAGCCATTTCTTAATTGAGAATTTAGGCACCGCATCGTCTGCTATATCCGTATCAACCCGAGAATACATAGGGCAAATAATATCAGTTGCAGCTGTATTTGCGCCTCCTCCTTCGTATTGAACAGGCCGTGACGGGTCGACACTTTTTGACCACCCATACATGGCATCATGATTTGGGCCATAACCACATTCGTTACCCAATGACCAAATAATAATTGATGCATGGTTTTTATCACGCTCAACCATTTGTGTATAACGCGACAAAAATGCGCCTGCCCATTGTGGATCGGATGCTAAACGCCCCATCGGAAACATGCCATGGGTCTCTATATTGGCTTCATCGACAACATACAAGCCCAACTCATCGCAGAGCTCATACCAACGTGGGTGATTTGGATAATGTGCCGTGCGCACAGCGTTGAAGTTGTTTTGCTTCATTAGCTTAATGTCAGCAACCATGTCAGATTCATTCACGGCGTGACCGTTTTGTGGGTGATGTTCGTGTCGATTTACGCCGCGTATTAGCAGTGGTTTACCATTGACACAGAGCTGGCCATTAATAATGGCAACTTTCCTAAAGCCAATATCGTAACCTTCCACATCAACAACATTGCCTTTATCATCTTGCAGACTCACCACACAACGATATAAGTGCGGTGTTTCAGCCGTCCACTTTTTCGGGTTTTGAATGGCGATATGATGAAAAACAACATCGTCCCATCCGCCTTTTTCATCGATGCGTTTGTTGTTTGTGCTTTGCGTTTGTGGTCCGCAAATGGGAGAGTCACCATCAAATACTTGCACAGTGACAGTGTGATTTTTCAAATGCGCCAATGCAGGGTTAAGGCTAGTTTGAATAGCGGTTTTAATGTTGAGTGTCGCGTCTCGGTAACAAGCATCTAAGTCTGGCGTAATAAACACATCGCGAATGTGAGTTTGCGGTTTTGTGAGCAAGACCACATCCCGAAAAATACCGCTTAGCCACCACATATCTTGGTCTTCAAGATAACTGCCATCGCTCCAGCGAATGACCATTGCACAAATACGGTTTTTGCCCGCAATGAGGAAGGGACTTAAATCAAACTCACTTGGCAGGCGGCTATCTTGTGAATAGCCGACCCACTGACCGTTGCACCATAAATGAAAAGCCGAGTTTACCCCTTCAAAGATGATGTGATTGCGCTGCAATAGCTGTGCTTCGGTTATATCAAATTGAGTGCGGTACAGGCCAGTTGGATTATCCATGGGCACAAACGGAGGATTCACTGCAAAAGGATACTTAACATTGCAATAAATAGGCTTATCAAAACCTTGAAGTTGCCAATTTGAAGGCACGTTAATGGTTTGCCAATCAACAACCGAATCGCCTAGAAATGAGTCGTCAACATCTTCAGGTTTAGCAATCAATTTAAAATCCCATAAACCGTTTAATAACTGTTTTTGCTGGTCTCGTTTTTGACAAGCATCCTCAACAGTTTTATAACCATTGAGTGGGCTATGAGCTTTTTCTTGATTGATTTGCACCGACAATGGGGTTTCCCAGTCGCGGCGTTGAAGAATATGTTGTAGTGACTTCATAATGCTCCTTCCTGCTAATTCTGATTCTTTTCATACGAGTCGTTAATGTGCGTGTCTCAATATAGCTAAAATTAACTGTTTAGGTTATGCTTAAATCTATCTAATTTTTATCCAAAACTATCATTTTTATTCATGCATAATTCTATTAAAGATATTTTAGACATTGGTCCTAACTGCTATGAACGCTTTATAGACTCTGCAACTCTAGCAAAAATAAAACCCTTAGAAATAGAACTAGCGGGTTGTTCAAACTTATCAGGAAGATACTGCGTTGCGCGCACCACACCACCCGATCACACTCTATTTTACACGTTAAGTGGGCAAGGCAAATTAAACACCCTAAATAAGCAATATGATCTAACACCGCACACACTTGCCATTTTACCAGCGAAGCAGGCTTTTGCAGTAAGCATAGCAGCCAAACATTGGGATATTTTTTGGATAAACTTGGCGAACACTAAATGCTGGGAGCATGTGGCGCTAGATGAAGCATTGGTACTAGAGGATCAAAAGCTCGAATCACTGCATCTAGCTATGGAGTTGCTATACGCCGAACCTAATGCGAATTTACGTAAAGGTGTGCTGCCCATCCTTAGTCATTATTTACATGTCACGCTTAAAAGCCAGGCGCAGCAAACGCAAAAAACCACAAATGATCGTCTGCACAAGCTATTTGAAGAAGTTGAAAAACGCTTGCAGTTTGATTGGAGTATAGATGCGATGTGCAATCATGTTCACTATTCTTCACCACATTTACATCGGTTGTGCCAAACGAAGTTTGCTAAAAGTCCAATACAGCAACTTATCTATTTGCGTATGCAGCGGGCCAAAACTTTATTATTGAATACTTCCTGGCCTATCTCACATATTGCAAGTTATGTGGGCTACCCAAATATTTTTAATTTTTCAAAGCGCTTTAAGAAATCAGTTGGGGTATCACCTAGTGATTTTAGGCGTGAGTTTAGACTTGAGTGACCCCAAAAATGTTGCAATATTTGGCATAACGCCAAGCCAAATAGCCGCCAGAAATGTGCTTAGACCGAATTAGTTTTGTTAAAACTAAGAATTCGCGCCAACTATGGCGAGATCGATTGCCATATTTGGCGAGATCGATTGCCATATTTGGCGCAAGGTATTCAGATCAACCATATTTGATAACGGCTTACGTGTATTAGCATGAAATTTATCATTATTTTTGCCACCCATAATTTAGTGCTTCGAATAAAATAAAATCGTCTTTGATAGGCAGTATGAAAGAGAACATACCCTGTTACTTCGTTGTGTGTATGTATTTTATTCCGTTCATTGGGTAATTCTTTATACTAGTTTGTAATAATGGAGCGGTTTGTGCTTAGTACTATACTGTCAGTGATTTGCCATCCGTCAGTTTTTTCTGTTTTACTTAAAACACCATTGTTCGGTTGACACTTTATAACCATCTACATGAATAGGTAAAATTATGGAATTAGATCCCCTCATACTCTCGCGAATTCAATTTGCATTTATAGTGTGCTTCCACGCTATATTCCCCGTATTTACTATCGGATTAGCAAGTACCATTGCAGGATTTGAAACGCTACACTTCAAAACAGGTAATCCTATATGGCAAAAGCTATCTAAATTTTGGATCCAAGTCTTTGCTGTCGTATTTGGTATAGGCGTGGTCTCCGGTATTGTAATGTCTTTCCAATTTGGAACGAATTGGAGTAATTTTTCCTATGCAACCGCAAACTTTCTAGGTCCCGTTTTAAGTTACGAAGTAATCACTGCCTTCTTCTTAGAAGCCGCGTTTCTTGGTGTCCTATTATTTGGGCGAGACAAAGTCCCCCAGGGTGTCCATTTATTCGCCGCAATAATGGTGGCCTCTGGAACATTTATATCCTCTTTTTGGATTTTATCAGCAAACTCGCTTATGCAAACGCCTCAAGGTTTAGAACTCATTAATGGAATGTATTATGTTGCATCGTGGTCTGACGCACTTTTTACACCGTCATTCGGTTACCGCTTTTTACACATGGCTCTTGCCTCATTCTTAACCGCCGCATTTGTTGTCGCTGGCGTTAGTGCTTGGTTTGTCTTACAAAAACGTGAACTGGTAGCGAATAAAAAGGCACTTTCCGTGGCTTTGTGGTTTATATTAGTTCTAGCACCTACCCAAGTAATCGTTGGTGATTTTCACGGTTTAAATACGTTAAAACATCAACCTACTAAAGTAGCTGCGATGGAAGGAAATTGGGAAACAGCAACTGGCGTTCCACTTTTGTTATTTGCAATCCCAGATAACGAGGCCCAAACCAATCACTTTGAAATAAAAATCCCAAAGTTAGCCAGTTATGTTTTAACACATGATTGGGATGGCGAAGTACCTGGATTAAAAGACGTACCTAAGGAAGAACAACCTAATGTCTTCATCGTATTTTGGTCTTTTCGGGTTATGGTTGGACTTGGTCTATTAATGGTTATATTCGCTTTTTGGGGCTTAGTATTGAGACCGAAGGGAAGAGTCTACAAGTCGACTACATTTTTAAATGGTTTACGTTTAATGAGTATCAGCCCCTTTATTGCTGTATTAGCAGGCTGGGTAGTTACTGAGGCGGGCAGAGCACCTTGGTTAATATATGGGCAAATGACGCATGCTGAAGGGTTGACACCTTCACTTACTGGCGGCATGGCTTTATTCACGCTAATCGGTTACATAGTGGTTTACGCCTTAGTTTTTAGTTCGGGTATCTACTACTTATTAAAAGTATTTAGAGGTGGCTTAGAAAAAGCAAACGCACCTCACGAAATGGACGAAATAGAACGTCCAAGCAGACCCTTTTCAGCAGCACACGTTGCAATCGATGGAGATTCATAATGATGGAACAACAATTTGATTTAACCGTTATTTGGGCCGGCATTATTGGTTTTGGATTAATGATGTACGTATTGATGGATGGCTTTGATTTAGGTCAGGGAATATTGTTCCCCTTTGCCCCAGATGAAAAAGCACGTGATACCATGATGAACTCCGTCGCACCAGTTTGGGATGGTAATGAAACTTGGTTAGTATTAGGCGGTGCAGGGCTTTTAGCCGCTTTCCCTTTGGTATATTCGATATTTTTACCTGCACTTTATATCGGCGTATTTTTACTCCTAGCTGGGCTCATTTTCAGAGGTGTGGCCTTTGAGTTCCGATTCAAAGCTAAAACATCTAAATACTTATGGAGTTGGTCTTTCTCGGTTGGTTCTATTGTTGCTGCGTTCGCTCAAGGAGCGGTTGTTGGTGCATATATACAGGGCTTTGAAACTGAGGGGTTTGTTTATTCAGGCGGAGCGCTCGACTGGCTTACCCCTTTCACCGTGATCACGGGACTGGGTTTAGTTGCTGGGTACGCACTTTTAGGAAGCACTTGGCTGATTATGAAAACTGAAGGTGCTTTGCAAGACTGGGCTTATAAAATAACGCCGCGTTTGCTTGCTGGACTCTTAACTGTTTTCACCATCGTTTGTATTTACACCCCTTTCATTGATGCAAATGTAAAAACTCGCTGGTTTGATAATATTAGTATTATTTGGATTTTACCGGTACTAACTCTGTATTGTTCGTATATTGTTTTAAGTTCGGTGAAAAAGAGACAAGACGGTATGCCGTTCGTGGCATCTATGGGTATTTTCTTATTTAGCTACCTTGGATTGTTAGTGAGCAAATGGCCATACATTGTGCCTCCTAACTTTACAATTTACGATGCCGCGTCAGCGTATAATTCTCAACTATTTTTACTATTAGGTTTCCTATTTGTTATCCCTATTATTCTGACATACACAAGCTGGACTTATTGGGTATTTAGAGGAAAAGTAAAAGAAGGCGGTTACCACTAATTCGATGACAAAAGCACTAACGTTGCGGTCTGCGCAAACAGGCCGTAACTTTTTAAGTTCATACGCGAGCAAACAGCGTCTTGCGCTCTCAATGGCTGTAATTGCCGGTTCATTATCAACTGTGTTTATGTTGACACAATGGCTGTCTTTTTCTTTTATCGCCGAGAAACTTATCATTCAAAAAGCCTCACTTGGAACGCTCAGTTATTTGCTTATCATATTTGCGTGCGCTGTTATTGGCCGCACCTTATTAACTCGGTTACAGACTTCATTTTCGCAAACCGCGAGCCTCAGTATCAGGCGCGATATACGACGTGTCATCTTGGAGCATTGGCGCATTTCTAGCCCGCTTAATATCAAGGAGACGTCGGTTGGTGCTTCAGCTGCTCAATGGGTTGAGGAAGTGGAAGCAATGGATGGTTACTTCTCTCGTTATTGGCCGCAGCAACTATTAGCCATCATATCGCCACTGCTGATTTTGTGTGTTGTCGCTTATTTAAATTGGTTGTGTGCTGTGTTGTTACTCATTTCGGCCCCCCTTATCCCTTTATTTATGATTTTAGTCGGAATGGGCGCAGAACAACTCAATCAAAAATACTCTACGATTAGACAACGCTTAGCCGGTCACTTTTTAGATCGTGTTGCCAACCTGTCAACTATTAAAATGTTAGGCGCTGAAAAAGCGGTTTTTGAAGAGGTAGGTGAGCATAGCGACAACTACCGTAAGGTGGTGATGAAAACGCTTAAATTGGCCTTTTTGTCGTCAACTGTTTTAGAATTTTTTACTAGCATAGCTATTGCTAGTTTAGCTATTTATATTGGGTTTTCTTTGTATGGTGCAATTACATGGGGTCCTGCCGCTAGCCTTTCGTTATTCACCGGACTTGTTATTTTAATACTCGCACCTGAATTTTTCCAGCCTATGCGAAACCTATCACAGTATTATCATGATCGCGCCACTGCACTTGGGGCCGCTAATAATCTGGTATTACTGCTAAATAAAGGTGGGGTTGATAAGCAGAAAAATAATCGCAGAGACATAAAACAACAAGTAAATACGAACAAAGAGAGCACTGATAAAGCACGTATCGAACTTCACAATCTCGGCGTGTCCTTTGAGAAAAATAGCGTACTGACTGCACCAATTAATATGGTTCTAAACAGCGGCCAGACTCTAGTTATTACAGGCAGTTCCGGCACGGGTAAGTCTACATTGCTAAATATTATTGCAGGTTATATACCCGCTACGCATGGCGAGATCCATTTTTATCCTGGGCATAGTTTACCCATTGCCTACCTGCCGCAAAACGCATGGATAAAAAATGACACTATTTTTAATAACCTTGCTGCGTTAGCGCCTAATGCAAGCAACAAAGAAATGCTAGATGCACTCGACGTTCTTGGCTTGGCAAGTGAATTGGCGCTTAATCACTCAGGTCTTGATACCGTCATCGGTGAGCATGGACAAGGGCTTTCTGGTGGTCAAATGCAGCGTATTGCATTAGCCAGAGTATTGCTCAATCCAGCCCCGATTGTGCTTTTAGATGAGCCTTCTGCAAAGCTAGATTTAATTAGTAAGCAATTCATTATTAAGGCGCTTCAAATCTTAAAACCAGAGGTCATTTTAATTATTGCGACCCATGATCCCTCACTTATTTCGATTGCGGATTTCCACATCAACTTAGATACTCTGAAAGAAGCTGAAAATGCAGTATTGGTTTAATTTACTCATAAGAAGTCAAGGTAGCCGCTTATATTGGGGCATATTTTGGGCTTTCTTTAGTGCCGTTTCAGCCGTTGCGCTATTAGCCCTCTCGGGCTGGTTTATTACCGCAACCGCAATAACCGGCGTGGCAATAGCGGCTGGCGTATTCGTTAGGTTTGATATGTACTTACCAGGTTCTGGTATTCGGTTTTTTGCATTAAGTCGAACGATAGGTCGTTATATCGAACGCATATACAATCATGACACCATTTTACGCTTAATTTCTACGTTTAGGTTGAGGCTCTTTAAGGGCTTATCTGACTTGCCACTCAGTGAATTGCGCTCCACCTCAGACAGTGAATGGTTAAGTAAACTTACCGCCGATTTAGACTCACTTGATAGCATGTTAATTCGCTATACAATTCCACCCATCGTCGCCACTTTACTGATTTTGACTCTGACTTTATTTTTGAGCTTTATTTGGCTTGAACTCGCCTTATACCTCGGCGGATTCATGCTTTTATGTATTGCGGTTGTTATCGGCCTCACTATTACACAGACAAAAGAGGTAGCCGAATCATCATCTCGATTACTCAGCGAACTTAGAGCCGCTATTATAGAACATCTGCAAGGCGCATTTGTTTTGCAGGCGCAGCAATTGATGGAGCGACACGAGACTCAGATACTAACGCGTCTTGATTGGTTTCATGATGTTGAAAAATCGTTGAATTCAAAATTAGCAAATATCCAGTTGCTTTTGGATATGACCCTTGGGCTAGTATTGATTGTTTTGGTTGTTGTTGGACTGTATGCAGTCGAATCATCGCGGATCAGTGGCCCTATTGCTGTGATGCTAGCGATGCTCTTTATCGGTGTGTCGGAGATATTACAAAGTATTCCAGCTCAATTTAGTAGCTGGGGTAGGACCGGTTTTTCTGCAAATAGACTGAAAGCGCTAGTAAAACAGCCCCTGATTGACGCTGCTCCGCAAGAAATTGATATTCAAACAATTTCCGTCACATTATCTCATCATCCTAAAATTCCGATTAGCCAACAAAAAGACCTTATATTTACCCTAGCCAAGCAGCAATTACATTTAATTTATGGGCGTTCAGGCACGGGTAAATCAACGTTAGCCAATTTATTGGTCGGCACAGAACAATCTGCATCGTCACCTGAAGATCAATCTACAGATCAGTGCGCTGCGCAAAAAGTAAATATCACGGTTAATGCTGCTACAAGTTTGCGTGATATAGCTTCTACCGACTGGTACCGTAATCTTGGTTACCTCGACCAAAGCAACTCGATTTTAGCGGGTACACTCGGGTATAACTTAGCTTTAGGTTTAAAAACAATATCCGAAGATGCCGTATGGCATGTTCTGAAGATGGTTGAATTAGATGAGTGGGCAAACAAGCTACCGCAAGGACTGAATACGTGGCTAGGGGAAACTGGCGGCAAAGTATCCGGAGGGCAAGCCAGACGAATTTGCTTGTGCAGGCTCCTCTTGAGAAACCCAAAGTTGCTTATTTTAGACGAGCCATTCAACGGTATAGATACTAATATGGCTAACCGAATTTGGCAAAATATTGCACCATGGCTTGCGCCTAGAATGGTTATTCTTCTTACCCACGAAAAACCAGTTTTTTTAAGTGATAAAGATGCAATAAGTGAAGTATGCTTGGATGCGTCGAAAAATATTCCAAAGCAGGTTGGTAACGGTTCATCATTTTCAACTTAATTTTTAGAAAATCGAAAAAACATATTCAATTTATTATAAACGCCAAAAACGCTATTATTTTCAGAATGACCTACAGGGACGAATTATATTATGCAGAGTTTTTATAAAACAATAACACTAGCAATCGCAGTCAGTATTTTAGGCGCGTGTGGATCCTCTGCGCATATAGATTCAGATGTAGCGGCGAAACAATCAAACTTTCAAGTTGCTGTAAAAGAACAAGTAACAAAGCCAACAAAAGATGAACAAGTGCTAAGTGTTGCAACTTGGAATATAGAGCATTTGGCTTATCCAATTGATCAAGGCTGCAAACCGCGCAATAAAACTGAACTAGAAGACATGCGCGCATATGCACAAAAACTCGACGTAGACGTGGTAGCTTTGCAAGAAGTTGCTTCAAAAGAAGCTGTTCACTTACTTTTCCCCGAAGCCGATTGGCAGGTGATTATGTCAGCGAGACCTGACAGTGAAGCATACGACTGCCGGGGCTCGGGATATAAATCGACGCAACAAAAAACCGCCATTGTCGTAAAAAAACCGTTGCTGATTAGCGCTGTTGAGCAAAATCAAGCGTTTGGCCTTAACCGACCTGGCCTTCGATTTGGTTTGGTTGTTTCTGTTGACACCGCTGTTGGGGTTGTCGATATTCTTAACTTACATTTAAAAAGTGGCTGTTTTGTTGATGACTATTTAAAAAGCAACTCTGGAGCGTGTCAGGATATTAGCGAGCAGGCAGATATACTGTATAGATGGATTGAGCAACGCGAGAATACATCGACTCCTTACATAATTTTAGGGGACTTTAACCATCGTATTTCGGCTCCATACAATAGAATGACTCAATCTATTTTGGCTAAGTCAAAAAGCCCTTCCTCGCCGATTCAAATAGTGACGCAACCGCTGATAGGTTGTCATCCACGGTATCCTGCTCCAATAGATCATATCGTCATCGGTGGAATGAAAACCGAAGATTTAACATTTACTCCATCCATACACTACTATGATGACATGCGAGAAGACGCCATGTTGAGTGATCATTGTGCTGTATCGCTAGATATTACCCAAGCTCATTATGCATTATCGTCATCAGTGAAATGGCAAGTAACCAGCAAAGAATACGAGCTTATTACAAGTGCTATTTACCAAGAAGCGAGCGCTAAAATAGTAAATAAAAACCTCCCGAAAGAACCTTGGGTTGCCATTATGGATTTAGATGAAACAGTGCTAAACAATAGTCAATATCAAGTTAATTTAGACATTCAGGGTCATAAGTATACCTCTGCTACTTGGAAAGACTGGATTAAAAGTAAAAACGCAACGTTAGTGCCCGGTGCTCGACAGTTTATCGAGACGGTTTTAGAAATGGGTGGAAAATTAGTATTCGTGACTAATCGAGAAAAAACATTAGATGCTTACACATGGTCTAATATGCAATTGCTAGGTTTGCCTGTCGATGAAAAGAACACGTGCTTGATGGGTCGTTCAGCAGCTGATATTAATTCAGTAAACAACTCAAAATATGCGAACGATAAAGACTTACGGCGCGAAACAATTTCAAACGGTAGTCCCGACTGTTTCTCAAACACAGGCTCAATGGTATCTGGATGGCAAGCACCGCACGCTATAATAATGCAAGTAGGAGACAACATTGAAGATATCAGCAATACAACCCAAGAAGGTGCAGATGTTAATAGGATCCTGCAACGCTGGGGGAAAGATATAATTATATTACCTAATCCCATGTATGGTTCTTGGAATTAGCGCATTAAACCGCCATTTACTTCGATTCGAGAACTAACCCTGTTCTCGAATCCGGTATAGCTGATTTTATTCTCAGGCGAATAACCGCTATTCACATTTGATAACTGATATATCCGCTTTTATTTCTTCACTTGTAAACCATGAAAATGTCTCAACAGGCTCATTCATCGCGAATATATAAGGACTTTCCTGAGCTTTCATACTGTCGTTCGATTTGCGCATAGAATTGGATTTTTTATTGCAGTAAAGATAGAATTGGGTCTCTTTCAAGTTTACTTTTTGGTGTTGTTCCTTGCCTTTGAACATACCACAAAACAAATCTGGATCGCCCGTTGTGTGATTAATTGAATCTGTAAATTCACTAGGCGGCAATATTAATCTAAAACTGCCATCAGTGCTTTTATCTATAGGTGGTGTTAGTGCATAACTGCGCCCATTAGGTGTTTTGATAACCACCGTTGTGGCTTTACCTTCTTGATCAAATAAATGGGTTAAATCGCTCCAATACACCATTGAATGACAGGTTTTGCCATTGAATTCATACGACGTTGTTCCTGAATAAAGGTGATTTGTGCAGCCTGAGAGTAAAACTATAGAAGCCAGTGCGAGTGTGTTTTTCATTATATTCCTTATACCATCATGTTGAGCAAACCATCACCAACAACCGCACTATTCCAGTAAGCGGTGTGCGCGAATAGCCAGCTTTTTCCTGTATCGACCGGGTAATCTTTTATATACCAACTGAACTCTGGTGTGTTTCTTTTATATTTTTCAGCAATTTTGAGGACCTTCACTTTTTTACCAAAAATATCACCCGAAACGACTGGATCTGTCACATCAAAGTAATTTAACCACTTAAAATCAAACTCGCCTTCTCCTAAACTCGCCGCAATATTACGTCCAGTTTTTTTAAACATCTGTAACCCTAGTGGCGAACCAATAGTTAATAAGCTTTGAACCGGCCATGTTGTAAGATCGTTAGGATCAAATAGTTCGTTAGTTTCAATTAGTTCATTAATAACATCAAACGTGTAAACACTACCTAAGCTATGAGCAACTATATATAAAGGATTCCCTGCTGCATAATATGACATTATCTTAGCGCGTAATCCTTTCCTAATTTCATCGGCAGTAGAGCCGTTTGCTAAGGAAATCGCGACATCACCGACTAAGTCAATTATTTTAGGGGCTAGAATAGCAACAATGCTAGTGCCGACTAACGCGCTTGATACGGTTTTAAGCTTTTGCAGACTTGTGTCTGACAGGTCTTCATATTTATATATATCGACTGCAAAATCTAAGGGCGTTGCCGTGAGTCTTGATTCGATTGATTTACGGATCAGCTCATCTTGTTGCAAAGATGAATCGTCTCCCAATTGAACTCCGTGAACAACTAAGACGACTGATTTTTTATCTGACGATACTGTCACCTGAAATTCCTTTTTGTAGAGTATTTGTACAACACCTTAACTAATATGAGTACTAAATCAACATAAATTGATAAACTGCCAATACCAAAAAGGGTACAATATGCAGAACTCGAATCATAATCGAGTATAAAGTTGATACCCCTCTTTATAAAATAGTTTCATGGTAGTAATAAACTCTTCTTTATACCAAGTGGTTCGCTCTACAACAAATATAGCAGCACCTAACGCAGCCTCAATCGAGTTGGCGACCTTCTGTTCTGCACTTATTGCTGAAAACACAACATCACCACTTGAAAATGGCACCGTTTTAATTAACCACTCATTGGCACTAATATCATCTAAAGGTGCCGTCAATATATTGGGTACGGCTTTTAAATTTACCCATCTTTCTTCGAATGCAAATGGCTTATCATCGGCAAGGTGCACAGTCTCAAGATAAAATGCCTTCTCTCCTGATTTCAGATTCAAGCGCGCAACAACGAATGCTGGTGGCATTTTAAGCAGATTAGTAATAACACGATGTTGATATTCACAGCCAGTTGCCTCAACTTGTTCCCGTACGATCGAAATAGTGAATTTTGCATGACGAACCGGCATTTCGCAGACACGAGTACCGCCTTTGCGTTTCCTAATCACCATCCCTGCATCAGCAAGGGCCTGTAAAGCTCGATTTATGGTTGTCCTGGCGCAACCATATTCGCTAGCTAATTGGATTTCACCCGGGATTAGAGCCCCAAGTGGCCATTCGCCTAGCTCTATTCTGTTTTGCATAGATTGACGAACAGTGTGGTGTGATTTTTTTATCATAAGACTCTATATAACAACGACTAAAAGTGAAGGATTATGGCCAATTAATCTAAGGGTTTAAAGCATCAATAGGTACGCAGGCAAATTAGGACTATAGAGCCCTGCGCAACTTTTTAATGGTATTAAAGAAACGACCCGCTATTTGCTCTTCATTTACATGCCTGGCGCCTTGCAGTATGTGTCGACCAGCGGCCCAAACTTCGCGCACAACATTATCATTGCACGAGAAAATCCAAGTATCCAAAATCGTATCTCCAACGAGGCCAACCAAGGCGCTACTTTGGTCATCTAAGGCAACGAGATCGCCAAGCGCTCCTTTTTCTATTCGTCCTGAATTACGTCCAATGGCTTTTGCTCCGCCCCTTGCAGCTTCTGCATACAGAAAGCGACCATTTGATGCTACGGCATCAGAGCTAAGCACTACCCGCTTGCGATCTCTTAACCTTTGGCTTACTTCTAGCATTCGAAGCTCTTCGCTTAAGCCAATTTTTACGTTAGAGTCCGCACCGATACCAAACGTTCCGCCATGTTGCATAAATTGACTCGCTGCAAATATACCGTCACCCAAATTAGCCTCAGTAATAGGGCAGAGCCCGGCAACCGCACCAGACGTAGCCAAGTCTTTTACCTCAACGTTATCCATATGGGTCGCATGAATTAAACACCATCGATGATCTACAGATAGATTATCCAATAACCAGCGCACGGGAGTTATGCCAAATGCCTCTTTGACTTCTTTAACTTCACCTACCTGTTCAGCCGCATGAATATGAATGGGTCCGCTCGCTGCAATATTGGTGCATGCATGTAGTCCATCTTTTGACACCGCCCGCAAGGAATGAGGAGCAATACCTAGCACAGAATCATTGGGCAACAAGCCCATTTGCGCTGATATGCTTGAATATAACGACTCAAATTGACCGATATTGTTGCCAAATCTTAGTTGTCCGCCCTGTAACTTCCGTCCATCCAAACCGCCTTGCATATATAGGACAGGAAGGTGTGTGTAGCCGATTCCGCTTTGCCGTGCAGCGCTGAAATGGCGCAATGATAGTTCTGCAATTTGAGAATATGGTTTCCCTTGTCGGTCATGATGAAGATAATGAAACTCCGCCGACGCCGCAAACCCAGACTTAATCATTTCCATGTGTACTTGTGCTGCAATAGCTTCGATATCATCAGGGCAAAGAATCTCTAAAAACCGATACATAACTTTGCGCCATGTCCAAAAATCATCACTAGCACTCGGGCCTTTGCTTTCGGCTAGTCCACCCATGGCTCGTTGAAAACTGTGACTATGAACATTAGACATAGCTGGTAATAAAATCCCAACATGATGATCAGCTGCGGCAGCCTCGGTTGTTGACGAATGTTCAAGAATGTCAGTGATATAACCATCGTGTCCAATCTCTACCGTAATATTTTGCTGCCACCCCTTAAGGGTAAGAGCTTGATTTGCAAAAATAGTAGTTGCCATGCACACTAACCTAAAATATATTATGTGCATACATAATATCAATTAACAGCGATTTAACAAGGCTCTTAATGGAAGATATGATTTACACAAACTGTAAAGTCGCCACCATGCTTAAGGGCGATACACCTTATGGTCTAATCACAGACGCAAGCATAGTGGTTATCAATAAATATATTGGATGGGTTGGCAAAGCTAATGACTTGCCAGATCGTTATGCAGAGCTGGGCTTTGAAGACCTAGGTGGCCGATTAGTTACTCCAGCACTGCTCGATTGCCATACCCACCTTGTATTTGGCGGTTCACGCGCAGAGGAATTTGAAGCTCGGCTAAATGGAGCTAGTTATCAAGAAATCGCCCGCAATGGTGGCGGTATTATTTCCACCGTCCTCGCTACTAGAAATGCAACCGATGAAGCACTACTCAAAGACGCTCTCAGGCGACTAGACAGTCTTATTGAGGATGGCGTAGGCGTAGTTGAAATTAAATCTGGCTATGGACTGACAATTGAAGATGAGCTGCGAATGCTAAGGATTGCTAGAAAGCTTGGCACTTTGCGTCCAATTAAAATAGTTACTACGTGGTTAGCTGCGCATGCTATCCCACCCGAATATCGTTCACGAGCTGATCAATATATAGAAGAAATTGCTATCCCAGGTTTACGCTTAGGTGTCGAAGAAGGATTGATCGACGCCGTAGACGGCTTTTGTGAAGACATTGCGTTTTCGCCTGCCCAAATTGAACATTTATTCGCAGAAGCCAAAGCGTTAAATATTCCAGTTAAGCTTCACGCTGAGCAATTAAGCGATCAGAAAGGGGCTTTGCTAGCGGGCAAGTATCAAGGTCTTTCTGCGGATCATTTGGAATACTTGTGCCCTGAAGATGTTCCCGCATTTGCAGCATCTGGTGCGGTTGCGGTGTTATTACCCGGAGCGTATTACACACTTAAAGAAACTAAGCTACCGCCACTCGACAGTCTCCGTGAATGTAATGTGGATATTGCAATTGCAACTGATTGTAACCCCGGAAGCTCGCCACTTTCCTCTCTACTCATTGCTATGAATATGGCATGTACGATGTTTTCTATGACCCCAGAAGAAGCATTAGCTGGGGTTACGCGAAACGCCGCAAAAGCGTTAAACCTGTCGCCACAATACGGTGTTGTTGCGTCAGGAGCGCTTGCGGAACTTGCTGTATGGGACGTAAATCATCCGGCTGAATTAGTTTATTGGATAGGCGGCCGTCTCTTGAACAAACGAATTTCTGCGCTGGAGAATAAATCAACATGATACTTACACCTGGAAAAACCACATTGAACGAACTAGAACTGCTATATAGAAGTGGCGCTAACTTTGAATTAGTTCCAAGCGCTTTTGTTGCCGTAAAGCAAGGCCAGCAGAGACTCATTGACCGTATTAAAAGCAACGAAAGCATATATGGTGTTAATACTGGGTTTGGAAAACTCGCGTCGGTCAGAATAGACGCTGAAAACTTAGTTCACCTGCAGCGCAATTTGGTCCGTTCACACTGTGCGGGCTTTGGTGAACCGTTGGCAGTAAATATTGTTCGTTTAATAATGGCCTTAAAATGCTTATCGCTTGGACGAGGTGTATCTGGGGTTAGACCCATTGTTATCGAACAACTACAAAACCTCATCAAAGCTGACATTATTCCGGTTATTCCGGCGAAAGGCTCGGTAGGTGCTTCAGGTGACTTAGCACCACTGGCGCATATGGCAGCCACACTAATTGGTGAAGGTGATGTGTTCTATCATGGCCAACTCATACCTGCAGCTGACGCACTAAAAGATAGCGGAATGACGCCAATTGAGCTTCAAGCAAAAGAAGGGCTGGCGCTATTAAATGGGACGCAGGCCTCTACCGCACTAGCACTAATCGGCTTTTTCTCTGCCTGGAGGCTGGCTAAAACATCCATTACAACCACCGCATTATCGATGGATGCTGCGATGGGTTCTAGCGCACCATTTCATGATGAGATCCATCAGCTGCGAGGACATTTAGGGCAAATTCAAAGCGCGCGCAGACTGCGTGAATTATTGGCCGGCTCACAGATCACAAATAGTCATCTTACTGGCGATGAAAGAGTCCAAGACCCTTACTGCTTAAGATGTGCCCCTCAGGTAATTGGCGCATGCTTGGATCAACTGCAACATGCGGGCAAGGTTCTACAAATAGAGGCAAATGCAGCAACCGACAACCCCCTTGTGCTGTCCGATGGTAGTATTGTCTCTGGTGGTAACTTTCATGCCGAACCTGTTGCATTAGTCGCTGATCAAATTGCCATTGCAATTTCAGAAATAGGCTGTATTTCTCAACGCCGCATAGCGCTTCTTGTTGACCCCGCGTTAAGTTTTGGATTGCCTGCGTTTTTAGCTCCCGACCCTGGACTGAAATCCGGATTGATGATTGCCGAGGTGACTTCAGCCGCGCTAATGAGCGAGAATAAATCGCTGGCCAACCCCAGGTCTATTGATTCAACCCCCACGTCTGCGAATCAAGAGGATCATGTTTCTATGGCATGCCATGCAGCTCGCAGATTACTTGAAATGAATGAAAACTTGGCGGCTATTTTGGGTATAGAAGCGATGGCAGCTTGTCAGGGAATTGAGCTACGTAGCCCATTAAAAACCAGCGCTAAACTGCAGCGTATAATTAGTCAAATTCGACAGCATTGCCCCGCTCTTACCGAAGACCGCATGGTCAGTGCTGATATCCAAGCGCTGGCTAATTTATTAAGTAATGATAACGCGTTTTTAGACATTGACGAGGGCTTAAGTGCAATTGAGGTTCAAGCATGAATGCAGTCTCGGTAATTCGCGGTAGTTGTCCAATAATCTTAAGCCAACCGCATTCAGGGGAATATATACCGGACACGATTTGGTCTAATTTAAATGCCTTAGGCCGCCAGCTTGTGGACACAGATTGGCATATTCCTGAACTATATGAAGGCTTATTAGAAAATGTAACCGTCGTAAAAGCCAATTTTAGTCGATATGTAATTGATGCTAACAGAGACCCTGAAGGCGGCAGTCTTTATCCAGGACAAAATACCACTGACTTAGTGCCATTGAGTTCGTTTGATAATTTGCCGATTTGGGATATACCCCCATCCAAAGCAGATGTAGCGTCGAGAATTACGCAATTCCACCAGGTTTATCATGACCATTTGAAAAGTGAAATTGAGAGAATAAAAGCCATTCATGGTCACGTTTTATTATATGACTGTCACTCAATTCGTTCCGTAATTCCGTTTTTGTTTGATGCTCAGCTGCCTGATTTAAACATTGGCGACAACAGTGGCCAAAGCTGTAACACGAAAATAACCGACGCTGTTGCACAAATCTGTGCGCGCTTCCCAGAATATAGTCATGTGGTTAATGGACGATTTAAAGGAGGATGGACAACTCGACACTACGGACGCATCACTGACAACGTGCATGCTTTGCAAATGGAATTGGCCCAACATCGATATCTTGAGTCAGAAAAGCTCCCCTTTGACTATTCCCCATTTAAAGCTAACGAACTTCGCAAGGTGTTGCAAAACATACTGCATGAAATTGAACATATTATGTCAACGACTTTATAGGAAACCGACATGAATACTAAAATAAAGAAAGCCAGAGACATTAAAAGCCCAACCGGCAATAAACTAACGTGTCTTAGTTGGTCAACTGAAGCGCCATATAGAATGCTACACAATAATTTAGATCGTGAAGTGGCTGAAAATCCGGATGAATTGGTCGTGTATGGTGGCATAGGTAAAGCCGCTAGAACGTGGGAAGATTTTGATGCTATTGCTAATACCTTAAAAACATTAACCGAAGAAGAAACACTATTAGTGCAGTCAGGCAAGCCAGTTGGGGTTTTTCGCACCCATCCAAATGCGCCCAGAGTATTGATCGCGAACTCAAATATTGTTCCGCATTGGGCAAACTGGGATCACTTCAACGAACTCGATAAAAAAGGCCTTATGATGTACGGCCAAATGACCGCTGGATCTTGGATCTACATTGGCACCCAAGGCATTGTGCAAGGAACCTATGAAACTTTTGTAGAAGCAGGTCGCCAACATTATGCCGGTAACTTAAAAGGTAAGTGGATCCTAACCGCCGGATTAGGTGGGATGGGCGGTGCACAACCACTTGCAGCCGCTATGGCAGGTGCATGTTGCTTAGCCGTTGAATGCGATCCACAAAGCATTGATTTTAGATTGCGTACACGCTACGTGGACGAGAAAGCTGAGACATTAGACCAAGCGCTAGAGATGATTACACGCTGGACCGACGCGGGTGAAGCCAAGACCGTAGGCCTTTGTGGTAACGCCGCAGAGATATTTCCTGAATTGGTAAGGCGCGGTGTGCGCCCTGACATTGTGACAGATCAAACATCAGCACATGATCCGATTAATGGCTATTTACCTTTAGGCTGGTCGTTAGCAGAATGGAAGAAGAAGCGCGTATCAAACCCCAAAGAAGTAGAACAAGCAGCACGCGCATCGATGCGAATTCAAGTTCAAGCGATGTTAGATTTTTGGGATCAAGGTATTCCTACCCTCGACTATGGAAACAACATACGACAAGTCGCATTGCAAGAAGGCTTAAAAGAAGCTTTTAACTTCCCTGGTTTTGTTCCAGCCTATATTCGCCCCTTATTTTGCCGCGGCGTCGGCCCATTTCGTTGGGTAGCATTGTCTGGTGATCCTGAAGATATTTACAAAACAGACCAAAAAGTGAAAGAGCTACTGCCTGACAACGTACACTTACATCAATGGCTAGATATGGCAAAGAAGCGCATTGCATTTCAAGGCTTGCCAGCCCGTATCTGCTGGGTTGGTCTTGGTGACAGACATCGCCTGGGATTAGCTTTTAACGAAATGGTAAAAAGTGGCGAACTCAGCGCGCCAATCGTTATTGGACGTGATCACTTAGATAGCGGCTCAGTAGCCAGTCCAAACCGAGAAACCGAGGCAATGAAGGACGGTTCTAGTGCAGTATCTGATTGGCCGTTGTTGAACGCGTTATTAAATACCGCCTCCGGTGCAACTTGGGTTAGTTTGCATCACGGTGGTGGCGTAGGTATGGGATTTTCTCAGCACGCTGGAATGGTAATTGTAGCAGATGGCACGGATGAAGCCGCAGCTAAATTAGAGCGTGTTCTTTGGAATGATCCTGCTACCGGTGTTATGCGCCACGCCGATGCAGGCTATGAGGAAGCACTTGACTGCGCGCGCGAAAAAGGCCTGAACTTACCCGCTATTTTGTAAGCTATTTACTCTAAAAAGCCTTGTACTATTAGTAATAGTACAAGGCTTAATAATTAGAACTCTAATCTTATTTTAAGCATTTTGCGTTTTATTGAAAAGTCATAGGCAATGCTAAAAATGACATTAACAAACATCTGCCTACTTTTTAAACAGCCTAATCACGAGTCAAAAATAAAGCTGACCTATTCGTAAAGGAGTATCTGACAGCGAAATTTACAACACTCTAAAAAACCTCTAAAACCATTGATATATATGCTTTTTAAAAAATTATAAATTGACGTTTTAAGCCAATCTAGGATCACAAATAAACCTTTATTTTACGTTATTACTGAACCCCAAATTAACCAAAGTTGATTTTAATTGAACGTTCAATTAATATAACTGCGGTTGGCATATTATTCCCACACACGAAGAACGTTTACTAAAATACATTCAACAGGAACTTTTATGAAACCTCATTTGCCTATGAAGCAAAGCGCGATCGCACTATCTGTATTATCAGCAATATCTATAATCTCTCTGCCCGCAATGGCACAAGATGGTAAAGAAAAAGAAGCGGAAATCGAAAAACAAAAAGTGGAAACTATTCAGGTTACCGGCCGCAGCGTTTCTTACGCGAACAGTACTGTCTCATCGGAAATGAAAAAGCAGCAAACTCCTATGACCAGCGCATTATCTATCATCGATAACCTGCCTGGCGTATTGGTCAACGAAGGCGACCCGTTTGGATCTGACGAATGGTCAACGAGTATTTCTATTCGTGGCTTCAGTTTAGATCTAGCATCGCAGCAAATTGGAATGACGGTAGATGGTATTTCCAATGGTAACTCTAATTACGGCGGTGGTACTAAAGCCAGCCGTTATATCGACACCGAGAATTTACGCAGTATCGATGTTTCTCAAGGTACAGCTGATATAAGCTCTCGTTCCAACGAAGCCTTAGGTGGCACACTTGACTTCACCACAATACGCCCAAGTTTCGACGAAAAATTGACTGTCAGTACGACTCTCGGTAATTACAACGCACAGAAATTCTATACGCGTTACGATACAGGCCAGATTGCAAAAGATACATTCGCATGGGTGTCCATATCAACGCAGCAAAATGATGACTATATGGACGGTTCGATAACTAACTCACGAGATCATGCCGAGGGTAAAATCATCAGTCGCATTGGCGAAGTCGATTTAACCGGTTATCTAAGCTATGACGATGCCGTAGAATACACCTATCAGCGTGTTTACGGTCTTGGGCAATATGCGCAAGAGCCTAACTGGGATGGCTTGATCAAAAACTTTACGGGTGTGCCTTATCAGGATCAAGCATTGCGCGAAACCTGGGGCACTGAACGTGAAAACCTATTTGGTTATTTACAAGCAGATTTCATGGTGAGCGAGGTTGAAGTTAGTACCAACGTTTATTTCCATAAAAATGAAGGAATGGGTAAATGGATGCCGTATTATATGGCCGACGTCACCAATGACGGCGCAGGTAATCCGCACTCTGAGCTAGACACGTCAACGACTGCTTTTGGCGGCTCATCATTGGGTAGTATTTATTTTGTTAATCGTGACGGACAATCTTTGTCACCTAACGCAGGCTGTGTCAGCTCTATCGGCTTTCCTTATGGCGGTGGTGGACCAGAAATCGATCCTGGTTGCTATGACCAAGGTGCCATGCCTGTCAGTTCAAATCGTCACAGCAATTATAACAAAGAACGTTACGGCGTAAACGCCGACTTAATTTGGAATACCTCGATTGCGGGCATGCCAAACACGCTGCGCGGTGGTTTCTGGTATGAAGATTATCAGCGCGATGAAAACCGTAGTTGGCATAAAACCATTGATGCTGCAACTAGTCCACGGTTTGAAAATACTCCTTACTGGATCCAGTACAGCCGAGAGTTTCCGGTCGAGACCTTGATGTACTATGTTGAAGATGAGATAGATGCCGGTTTTGCCAAATTTCGTCTGGGATTGAAGAAATTTAACGTTGACGTTACTAAGGAAGACCAGTTTGTATCCACAAATAACCTGAAAGTGTCATCAGACTCAGATGCCTTAATCTCAGCCGGATTTGTTGCTCCTCTACCCTTGCAGGGCTTAGAAGTATTTGGTGGTTATGCTGAGAACTTTGCAGCAATAAAAGACGGTGTATTAGAACGTGACGATACTGACGTGAGCCAAATAGAACCCGAAACAGCTGATAACATTGACCTTGGTCTGCGTTATTCAACGCCTGGTTTTAACGCGAGCATCACTTACTACAACATAAAGTTTGAAAACCGTATTACCTTTGTCAGTAATGAAAGTGTCAATGGTATTGACTTCTTGGAAGCAGCTGCTGGTGGATACATCAATGACGGTGGTGTCGAGTCAGATGGTATCGAGGCATCTTTAGACTATAGACTGACTGACAATCTGGGCGTCTATGTCTCGTATACTAAGAATGACTCTACGTATACCGACGAAGGCTTCCTTGGCAACACCGTACTGGGCAGTGCTCAGGACATGGCAGTGGTTAGCTTTGACTATTCTAAAGGCGATTTTTATGCCGGTTTTAGCACAAAATATGTAGGCGAACGTTATTTAGACCAAGCCAATACACAGGAAACTGACGCTTATGTGGTGAGTGACTTATACGTGGGCAAAACGGCATATGAATTTGGTGGAGCCATTCAGAGTATGGAGTTAAGCTTCACTATAAACAATGTCTTTGACAAAAATTACCTTGGTACAATTGCGTCTAACGCAGCTTGGATAGGTGCCCCGAGAACAGCGACATTTAACGCTAAGTTCGTCATGTAATAAAATGTGAAAAGGTCACATGCGGTTACAACTGCATGTGGCTGCTTCATTAGCACAATAAGGTAAAAACACGCATGTCTAAGTTATTAGCAATTTGTACATTACTGTTCACTACAACTGTCTTTGCTGATGCACCGAGTCGTATTTTATTTGGTTCGTGCTCGCATCAAGATAAAGATATTCCGATTTTTAGCAGCATTATCGATGATGACCCTGACGTTTTTATTTTTCTTGGGGATAACGTCTACGGCGACACCGAAGATATGTCGGTACTGCAGAATAAATACCAAAAACTAGGCGCTAAACCTGGTTTTAAAAAGTTAAAAGAACAAGCTGAGTTAATTGCCATTTGGGATGATCATGATTTCGGTGTTAACGATGGCGGTAAGAATTATCCGCAGAAAGAAGCCTCTCGTCAAATTATGCTTAACTTCTGGGATGAGCCTAAAAATTCGCCGCGCAGAACTAGAGAAGATGGCATTTATACCTCTTACCATTATGGTGAGGGCGACGAAAGTATCCATGTGATCCTGCCTGATCTTCGCTGGAACCGAGATGACATTGCACACGTGACTAACGACGAATATACTCGTGATCGCGAACCGAAGAATATGGGTCCTTACAGCGTCCACAGCGATGCAAGCGCTAGTATGATTGGTGAAAAACAATGGCAATGGCTCGAGCAAGAACTCAAAAAGCCAGCACGCATAAAAGTGATCGGGTCCAGTCTACAGTTATTAGCGGACTTTACCGGCTGGGAATCTTGGGCCAATTTCCCCTCCGACCGCCAACGTTTATTTTCGCTAATTAAGAAACATAAAGTGAATGGAGTCGTATTAATAAGTGGTGATACGCATTGGGGTGAAGTCAGTTACTATGATGAGGGCCTAGATTATCCGTTGTGGGAAATCACCTCGTCTGGTCTAACCCAAGAATGGAAAAACGTCAGTCCGAACAAGCACCGTATTGGTAATTTTACCAGCAAGGTGAACTACGGTGCGCTTAATATTGATTGGAAAAAAGAGGATCCCGTCATTACTCTAGGGCTTTATGATGAGGCCGGTGATGTACTTAACGAACACCGGTTCAGGCTGTCAACGCTTGAGCCTTACCAATAAACTAACCAAGTGGGAATTGAATGCCAAAAGTAGGAATGGAGTCATTGCGTCGTCAGCAGTTGATTGATGCCACAATTCATGTTGTTGCTGAAGTTGGTTTGAAAGGTGCCACGATTAATCTTATCTCTAAAAGAGCAGGAATGTCGTCCGGCATTATTAGCCACTATTTTGGCAGTAAACAGGCGCTGATTGAAGCCTCTGTAAGATATCTACTTTCTCAGCTTAAAATAGAGCATTCACCGGTTAACCCTTATGACAGATTAATGAAAATTGTTGACCTTAACTTCTCCGGCGTGCAGCAGGCCGACTCAAGCACTAAAACTTGGTTAAGTTTTTGGGGGCAGTCTATGCATGATCCGAAATTGTATCGCCTACAGGAGATAAATAAACGTCGTCTTGTAAGTAATTTGCGTTACAGCTTCAACCAATTATTAGATCCCAAAGCGGCCTGCGACGCCGCGGAAGTGACCGCTGCACTAATTGACGGTTTCTGGTTGCGCTGTGCATTGAGTCGTGCCAATCAAGAAAAATTTAGCCAAGCCAAAGAATACTGTAAAAAATACATTAATAGTTTGCTGCAACAGCGCACTATTACTTAAATCATTACCAATACAAATCGGAGTTATCGTTGCCTTCTACATTACTTAAAAACTTTATCCATGGTCGTTATGTCGACAATAGTGACAGTGCGTGTTTTGAGGTTATTAACCCAAGCACTGGGAAAGTAATCTACGCAGTTCAAACCGCCTGCGAAACAGTATTAGAACAAGCAGTCAAAAGTGCCCAAGAAGGCTTTAAAATCTGGTCTAAAACGCCGGCTATTGAGCGCGCTCGCATTTTGCAAAGGGCCGCGGCTTTGCTCAGAGAACGCAACGATGAGCTAGCCAAAGTTGAAGTAATTGATACTGGAAAACCTTGGCAAGAAGCCGTAGAAGTTGATGTTCAGACAGGCGCCGACGCCATTGAGTATTTCGGTAATTTATGCCCCTCAATGATGGGCGAACAACAAAGCGTGGGTAATGACTTTTTCTATACAAGACACGAACCTTTAGGCGTGTGTTTAGGCATCGGGGCGTGGAACTATCCTCTACAAATCGCGTGTTGGAAAGCCGCTGCTGCACTCGCCGCCGGTAATAGCATGATTTTTAAGCCTTCAGAGGAAACCCCTCGAGGTGCAAGCCTATTGGCTGAAATATTTATTCAAGCAGGTGTTCCCGAAGGTGTATTTAATGTCATTCAAGGAGACGGCGCCGTTGGTAACTATTTAGTTCAACATCCGGCGATAGCCAAAGTGTCGTTAACTGGTGAGGTGGGCACTGGCAAAAAAGTGATGGCCGCTGCCGCAGGTACTTTGAAGAAAGTGACCATGGAACTTGGTGGTAAATCACCATTGATTATATTTGATGATGCCGATATTGATGAGGCAGTGACCGCTGCCATGCTGGCGAATTTTTATACCCAAGGTGAGGTTTGTACCAATGGAACTCGGGTCTTTGTGCATCAAGACTGTTACGACACCTTCATGGAACGCTTACTCATTCGCACCCGAGAAAATGTTATTGTGGGCGACCCGTTAAACCCTAAAACTAATTTGGGCGCGCTGATTTCAGAAGGTCATATGCAAAAAGTATTGTCCTACATTGAGTCGGGTAAGGATGAGGGAGCAACTCTGGCATTCGGTGGTGAACGCGTTAAACCACCGGGCTGTGAAAACGGTTATTTTGTTGGTCCAACTATTTTCACACATTGTAGCGACGACATGCGCATTATCCGCGAAGAAATATTTGGGCCGGTCATGTCGGTAATGACCTTTGTGACTGAAGAAGAAGTAATCCAACGCGCCAATGACACTATTTATGGCCTTGCTGCCGGAATCTTCTGCACAGATTTACGCCGAGCACACCGGGTGATCGCGCAATTGGAAGCCGGTATTTGCTGGATTAACGCGTATGGCAACTCTCCAGTAGAAATGCCAGTAGGTGGTTACAAGCAGTCAGGCATTGGCCGTGAAAATGGCATCGAAGGCCTCAAGGCATACACACAAACCAAATCAATTTATGTCGGCATGGACAAACTTGAAGGTCCATTTTAATGTCTGCGAATATGACTGAAACCTTCGACTATATTATTGTTGGCGCTGGATCAGCCGGCTGTGTGTTAGCTAACCGTTTGACCGAGGACCCATCTACGACGGTATTGTTATTGGAAACTGGAGGCTCAGACCGCAGTATCTTTATTCAGATGCCGACCGCGTTGTCGATCCCGATGAACAGCAAAAAATATGCTTGGCAATTTTATTCCCAACCAGAGCCGTTTTTGAATAACCGTGAAATGCACTGTCCGCGCGGAAAAGTGTTAGGTGGCTCGTCGTCTATTAACGGCATGGTATATGTACGTGGTCATGCTCGCGATTTTGATGAATGGCATACTCATGGCGCAGAAAACTGGGATTATAAGCATTGTTTACCCTACTTTAAAAAAGCAGAAGACTGGGCTTTTGGTGCCGATGACTATCGCTCTGAAGGCGGACCGTTAGCCGTTAACAACGGCAACAATATGCAAAATCCGCTGTATCAGGCATTTATTGACGCTGGCGTAGACGCCGGCTACCTAGCAACCGATGATTACAATGGTTACCAGCAGGAAGGCTTCGGTGCCATGCACATGACAGTCAAAAAAGGTGTACGCTGGTCAACTGCTAACGCCTATTTACGACCTGCTATGCAACGTCCCAACTTGACCGTAAAAACGGCTGTTCAGGTGACTAAAGTGTTACTGGAAGGCAAGCAAGCTGTGGGTGTTGAATTATATGAAGGCAAAAGCAAACGCCAAGTATTAGTTAATAAAGAAGTTATATTAAGTGCCGGTCCTATCGGCTCACCACATATTTTACAGTTATCTGGTATTGGCAATAGTGCAACCCTTTCGGCGGCGGGTATTGCAACTCAGCATGAACTGCCTGGCGTGGGAGAAAACCTGCAGGATCATCTTGAGTTTTACTTTCAGTACAAGTGCAAGCAGCCTATAACACTCAACAGCCAGCTGGGGCCATTGAGTAAACTTGCTATTGGTATACGCTGGATTTTATTTAAGACCGGATTAGGTGCGACTAACCACTTTGAGTCCTGCGGTTTCATTCGTTCGAAAGAAGGTGTTGAATGGCCTGATTTACAATATCATTTCCTACCCGCTGCTATGCGTTACGACGGCAAGTCAGCATTTAACGACCATGGTTTTCAGTTACATATTGGACACAATAAGCCGAAAAGCCGGGGTTCAGTGAAAATCCAAAATTCTGATCCGCTCACTCCCCCGCGCATTCAATTTAATTATTTACAGCACTCAGACGATATCGAGGCATTTCGTGCTTGTGTTAGATTGTCCCGTGAGATTGTTGCACAACCAGCCATGGATGCGTATCGGGGCGATGAAATTCAGCCCGGCGATGACGTGGTAACGAATGCACAAATTGATGCATTCGTGCGCAAAACGGTCGAAAGCGCTTATCATCCTTGCGGTACTTGCCGTATGGGCGGTGCGGATGATGAGATGGCAGTCATTGATGCAACAATGCAAGTACGCGGTCTACAAGGGCTTCGTGTTGTCGATTCGTCGGTTTTCCCCACGTTACCAAACGGTAACCTCAATGGGCCGACTATAATGGTTGCTGAGCGAGCCGCTGATATTATAAAACAGCAAGTGTTGCCTGCTACCGATGTTGCTGTTTATAAAGACCCGCAATGGCCTCAACGCCAGCGCAGCGGTCAGGTAAAACGGGATACAACATGTTAACTCTGGTAAGCATTGGCATGCTGTTTTTTATGGCAATGGTGGTGTTCATTTTAGCCCGCTGGGGTAAGCTTAAGCTCAACGGCCATTACCCCGTTTCGACAATTACTTTTATTGCTATATTGTTCACGTCCGGCCTAGATGTGGGGCTAATTATGTTTCCACTGACCGAGTTTCCAGTATACGCCGATATCCAAAAAAATAGTGAATACGCCTTTGCGAATCCTTTGGCTATTGAGTTCGGGTTTTGGGGCTTTCTAGTCTGGGCAATCTATTTTGTGACCTGCTTTTACTTTTGCGCAATTGAACCTAAAGTTAAATTTTTTGAAATTCCATTGGTCAAGTGGAGTAACAATATTGTCATTATCGGCACCTGTGCATTTACCGCTCACCTGCTATTTGCTAACTTAAGTTGGTATTTACCTGAGATAGCCGTTGGTGAAGGGTTTCCCTGGTACTACGCTCTGATCGTCGGGGCCACTATTTTATTTTCGGTATACTCCAGCACCGATATTAAGTTTGTTAAAATTCTAAGCTTGTCTTCCGGCGGTCTGTTTTTTGCTCTTATTATCGGGCTTGGCAGCGTTGCATTCATGTCTGACGATGTCTCCGCTTCGGATTACATGAGTACGCTCCCACTACTAACCAGCTACTTTGCACATCTAGAGCAGTTTGTCCTACCTATCAATGACTATCACGCGTTCTATTTATTCTGGTGGTTTGCTTGGAGTATTATGATTGGCCAGTTTACCGCACGTTTTGTAGGAAATATGAGCACAGTCAAACTGTTTTTATCCATGCTGATCTGGCCATCTCTTTCTATTGGGCTGTGGTTCAGTGTTTTGTACTTGTTCCATTTAAAAGGGTTACAGACATCTGGTTTTATCAATCTAGCGATGGTTTTCGTCGGCATTGTTTTTGTAATTAATTCCCTCGACTCGTTAATCCGGCTTTACTCAGACAACCTAGACTTGACAGTCGCGCGCTTTGGTAAACGAAAATACATAACCTTACATGCCTTTTTAATGATGATGCTAACCGTCTTATTTAGCCTACAATTCATTAAAATTCAATGGGTTGGCGCTCTAGTTATTGGTATTAGCTTATGTTGTTTTATCTATATTTTATTAGGCAAACAACCCCACCCTTTACCCAAAACACAGGCGCTGATCTCCTTACCAAGCAACAGAAAGTAACCGTAGGTAGGCACATCTGGTTAAATGTTTTTACCCTTTAGTACGCTAACTTTATGTGCCAAAGCTTGCTAGAATGCAGTTTTTCATCCTGTTATTTTTCTATGATTGTATATATCGCTGAAAAACCAAGTCTAGGTCGGGCTATCGCCACCGGATTTGATGGTCGACAACAAAAACGCGACGGCTATATCGAGCTAGATAACGGCGATTGCGTGACCTGGTGTATCGGTCATCTATTAGAGCAAGCTGAGCCAGACAAATATGATGCAGCCTATGCTAAGTGGTCGCTGCAACACCTTCCTATCGTGCCCGAAAAGTGGCAACTAGTACCTAAAAAGAATACCCAAAAACAGCTCACTGTAGTAAAGCGCCTACTAAAAACTGCTACGCATATAGTCAATGCCGGCGATCCTGATCGCGAGGGTCAGTTACTCGTCGATGAAGTCATCACTTATTGTGGGGTAAAAGCGTCGATTATTGAGAGCGCCGGACGTTTATTGATCAACGACTTAAATACTAGTGCAGTCAAAAAAGCCCTACAAAACATGCGCGCTAATCGTGAATTTCTAGGCTTATCTATATCCGCTTTAGCCCGTTCTCGTGCCGATTGGTTGTATGGATTAAATTTAACCCGTGCTTACACCTTGCTGGGCCAACGTGGCGGCTATAGTGGCGTGCTTTCCGTGGGACGGGTACAAACCCCCATTTTGGGTTTAGTCGTAAGACGTGATCAGGACATTGCGCATTTTGTTTCTAAACCATTTTTTGAAGTTATCGCTACGTTGGAGACGGCACACAACGTCAAATTCACCGCTAAATGGCAGCCAAGTGACGCCTGCGAGCCCTATCAAGACGAAGAGGGCCGTGTGCTGTCGCGCAAATTAGCGCAAACCGTAGTGAATAAAACCCAAGGTCAAGAGGCCTCTGTCACAGATTACAAATTACAAAATAGGCAAAGTCCCGCACCATTACCTTATAGCTTATCGATATTACAAATTGATGCCTCTAAGCGTTTTAACTTATCGCCCAAAATGGTATTGGATGTGTGTCAGTCATTGTACGAAAAACATCAACTGATTACTTACCCCCGATCTGATTCGCGTTATTTACCTAAAGAGCAGTTTGCACAGGCGGCAAAGGTGTTGAGTGTTATCAAGAGTAACGCGCCGAGTTTTGAAAGTGCCGTTGATAATGCCAATCCAAAATTGAAATCTAAAGCGTGGGATGACAGTAAAGTTGATGCCCATCATGCCATTATCCCGACTAATCGTCTCAAAGCATTAACTAGTTTAACGACGGATGAAGCAAAAATTTATCAGCTCATTGCTACCCAGTATTTGATGCAGTTTTATGGACCGCATAAATATCAGGAACAAGTAGCTAAGATTAATATTAGCGGCGGTGCATTTGTTGCTAAGGGTAAATCCAACCAGGACTTAGGCTGGTTGGTGCTGACTAAACGTGAAAACAGCAAAACCGCAAACCATGCTACCGAAACAGTATTACCAAGCTTAAGCAAGGGCGAGTCTTTAGCGTGTATCGAATCGCAACTTTTGGAGAAACAAACATCGCCGCCTAAGCACTTTACGGAAGCCAGCTTACTTGCTGCCATGACCGGTATATCGCGTTATGTGCAAGACAGCAAAATTAAAAAAATATTAAAAGAGACTGATGGACTTGGCACTGAAGCTACACGTGCATCAATTATTGATTTGCTATTTAAACGCCAATTTATGCAAAAGGTCGGTAAAGAAGTCCATGCTACCCAGACAGGAAACGCCCTCATTAACGCCTTACCGAGTGAGACCACTCACCCCGATATGACCGCTATCTGGGAAGCCAACCTGAATAAAATAGCCCACCGGCAATTACGTTACGACGCATTTATGCAACCTTTAACGGAATCTATTCGGCATTTAATTGATAATAGCCAACAACTAGATACGAGTCAGTTTGCGGGTTTAAAGAGTACGCAGCCATCACGCAAAAAGCGTTTTTTCAAAAAGAAAACGTAAACCCTTAACATGCGGAACACGCACTCTATATTGTAGGTGCGTACTTTTATCGCAATTTAATATTGCAGATTAAATGACTGATAGTGTTACTTCAATGTTGCCTAGAGTTGCATTTGAGTAAGCTTAGAACATTCAGCGCCTACTATTGGGCATTGCGTTTTGTGTTTGGCGATCGATTTTAATGAAATACTCTTTTAAATAATCCAGTAACAACCTGAGTTTTTTTGAGGCCGCGCTGCCTGGAGGAAAAACCCCATATATATCGATATCTTTTAGCTGGTAATCATCTAATACGGATTCTAAAGTACCCGCTTGAATTTTCGGCCAAGCGTCATATACCGGTATTCGACCTAAGCCATGGCCCCCTTCAAGAAAAGCAGTCCGTGCAGCCGCATTATTGGTGCTGATACCGCCTTTAACTAGCACACTATATGAATGCCCCCCCTTCGTCATCTTTATGGCTCCGGAGGTCATTTTATATACCACCCACTCATGTTGTTCTAGATCAGCAGGGTTTGCTGGGCGACCTCGTCTTTTGAAATAATCCGGCGCTCCGCATAAGCACGTCACTAAGGTAGAAAGTTTACTGGCTTGTAAGCCTGAATCAGGCAGCGGTGCCCCTCGGATCGCCAGATCGATGCCTTCTTGCATTATATTAACCACCTCATCGGTGAGCATCACGTCAAGGTCAATTTTGGGATATAAGCTGCGAAAATGATTCAGTGCAGGAACCACCATTTGCAGGCCAACGTTAACCGGACAGGTAATCTTTAACAAACCCTCGGGTTCATTTTTAAGGTTCTCTATTTGCTGGTTAGCCGTGATGGCTCGCTCGGCGATAATTCGACACGACTGGTAATAGTCAGCCCCTGCTTCAGTTAACGAAATTGAGCGCGTAGTGCGGTTAAGTAATTTTACCCCAAGCTGCGACTCGAGTTTTTTAATGTGATAACTGACTACTGCCCTTGACAAGCCGATATGTTTGGCTGCGGCAGTTAGATTGCCTTGCTCAACGACTTGCGCAAAGACCACCATACTTTTGAGTTGTTCAAAATATAGATTCATACTTCAGCATACCGCAATTGTATTAATTTATCGAACAATGTTATCTATTTTATTGGTATTGTTAGAAACGATATTAAGATCTACACTGTATTCAGTTTAAAACAGATGTGAGAAAGATAATGAATACACAACAAACAGCTAAGCACGTATTAATGGTGCTAACTTCGCATGCCGAGTTAGGCAATACCGGTGAAAAGACCGGCTTCTGGGTAGAGGAATTTGCAGCGCCGTATTATGCTTTTATCGACGCAGGTCTAAAAGTGAGTATAGTTTCTCCAGCAGGCGGCCAGCCTCCGATAGATCCAAAGAGTGAATTAGAAGATTTTCAAACGCCATCAACTAAGCGCTATGACGCCGACAGTGAAGTTCAAACATTAGTAGCTAATACCACTAAGTTAGCTGATGTCAACGCTGCCGACTACGACGCTGTGTTCTACCCTGGTGGTCACGGACCATTATGGGATCTTACTGATAACGTCGTCTCAATTTCATTAATTGAAAGTTTCTTAGCCGCGAATAAGCCAGTCGCTGCAGTGTGTCATGCAACAGCTGCATTCTTGAATATCAAAGATGCTACTGGAGAATATGTTGTTAAAGGCAAAGCGGTAACGGGTTTCACCAACAGTGAAGAAGATGCAGTCCAGCTAACTGAGATTGTACCGTTCTTACTAGAAGATGAATTAATTAAGCGCGGCGGTAAATATCAAAAAGTGGCTGATTGGAATGTATTTGCGATACAGGATGGCTTAATAATTACCGGTCAAAATCCTGCAAGTTCAGAACTAGCAGCCCAAAAATTATTAGCGGCACTAGTTTAGGTTAACATCGCGTAACTTTTTTAGAAGTAATAAGGAATAATATTTATGTTAAATTTTAGTTTTCAAAACACCACTCGAATTCAATTTGGTGAAGGTCAAATAGCTTCGTTAAGCAAGCTTATCCCAAGCAATGCAAGAGTGCTAGTGACCTACGGCGGCGGTTCAATCAAAAACAACGGTGTTTATGATCAAGTTTCAGCGGCATTAGCCAAGCATACTTGGTTTGAATTCTCTGGCATTGAGCCAAACCCAAGTTACGATACTTTAATGAAGGCGCAAGATATTATTAAAGAAAATAATATCGACTTTATACTAGCGGTCGGCGGTGGCTCAGTTGTTGACGGCTCTAAATTTATCGCTGCTGTCGCGTTATTCGAAGGTCAAGACCCTTGGGATATCGTGAGTAAGCAAGCGCGTATTAACAAAGCCCTACCACTCGCTTGCGTACTCACCCTGCCAGCAACTGGTTCTGAGTCGAATACTGGTGCAGTAGTGACGCGTAATGGTAATAAACTTCCTTTCCAAAGCCCGCTCGTTCGCCCTATCTTTGCGATACTTGATCCAGCGGTAACACTGTCATTGTCTGACCGTCAAATCGGCAATGGTGTGGTGGATGCGTTTGTGCATACCATGGAGCAATACCTGACCTATATAGTGTAAACGGTAAGGTGCAAGACCGGTTTGCTGAAGGACTACTACTAACCTTAGTCGAAGAAGGGCCAAAAGCACTAGCTCCTGAAACGTCTAAAGACTTAGAAGTTCGTGGCAATATTATGTGGGCGGCGACAATGGCGCTTAATGGCTTAATTGGAGCAGGTGTCCCGCAAGACTGGACAACTCACATGATTGGTCATGAACTAACTGGGACTCACGGCATCGACCACGCACGAACTTTATCCATAGTGCTGCCTGCTGTGATGAAAGTATGTAAGGAAGCGAAACGTGAAAAATTATTGCAGTACGCAGAGCGTATCTGGAATGTGACCGAAGGTGATGAAGATTCTCGCATTAATCGTGGAATTGAATTAACTGAGCAATTTTTCGAAAAGATGCAAGTTCCAACACGTTTATCTCATGTTGATTTAGGTGAAGCGGATATTGATTTATTGATCGAAAAGTTGACTCAACACGGTATGCTGAAATTAGGTGAGCATAGTGCTGTTACACCTGACGTTAGTCGTCAAATATTAGTCACTGCGCTTTAATTAATTGTGTAATTTGGGACAACGGTCAAAACGAATAGATCGATGTCCCTTTCCGGGCTTTAGATATCAAGCAAAAATACTCTTGCAACATAACCAATATCTGAAATTAAATGATACTTAACGTCCAGGTGAACGATATTTCGAACATTGCATAACCTTTCTATTTGTTCCCATTGCGGATCTTCGATAACAACTGACTTCCTGCGCGCTTGCGCCATATTTTACTATATATTCATCCACTTGTGGTGCTAAAACAGTAAGCTGTTCTTCAGATAGCGCGTCGCGCAATTGGTCCCTTACATTTCGCCAATCTTTCTCATTGACCTCTGCTGCGACATTCAACCAAAGATAGGCCAGCCCGTAGTCCTGCTCAACACCTAAGCCTTCCATGTATAATAACGCAAGAGTAAATTGAGATACCTTATTTCCAAGCTTGGATGCTTCAACGAGATACGGAAAGGCACTATCGTAATCCTTGCTCTGAACTGACGAATTGGCTAATTCTGACGCTCTATTAAATGCTTCTACATCGAAAGTAGTTGCAGCATTAGCGGTAAGTGAGCTCAGGCTTAAAGTTATTGCTGCAATTATTAGATTTGATTTTTTCACCTTAGATTTCCTTATTATTTAGACTAGACCGATATAGTGGCACGTAAATATGTAACATAGGGTGTATTAATGTAACAAAGGGTGTGACCGCTAGCCGCAAAACTTATTCATGCATGCGCATTAATTGAGCGTAGTAAATAGACTCAATTTTGTCGCCTGAGTAGTTTAAAAATTATTCTTAATACACCTATAATAATTATTCCTGCAAAAAGATAGTAGGCAGTACAGAAACGATGAGGCACGATTATAAGTTACACAAATAGCATATATTTTATTCAGTTAACGGTATTATTTGTGGTAACACTATATTGTATAAAACGATTGGCAAATTGACTTGATAGTACCCGTTTTTATTACCTACGAGCTTTGGTTGGGTAGCTTTACTAACGCAGACTTCAGCCGTTTGACATCCATAGGCATATTGCCCATTGCATCAAGGGTAACGTTATGCAGAGCATTGGAAATCAAACGATTAACGATGTTCCAATTTTCTTTTAATTCACAAGTGCTCGCAATTTGACAATCACCACCGTCAGACTTAGCACATTCAGTCAGTGCTATTGGTCCGTCAATGGCTTCTATAATTTCTGCGATGGATATTTGATCGGGTTGACTACTCAGTTTATAACCGCCACGAGGCCCCCTGACTGATTTTACTAAGTCGTTATGAGTAAGTGCACGCATCAATTTGCGTAAGGTTGGCAGGGGCAACCTAGTTAGTTCACACAGGCGGTCCAGGGTAACTAACTGCTCGCAGCTACGCATTTTGAATACCACTAGTAACGCATAATCTGCCATGCGGCTAATTCTTATCATGAAAGATTCCCTCGAAAAAAATACTGATCCTACTTATACACTAACCTGCTATATAGTATACCTCAGTAGTGTTACTTTTTTCACCAAATTCCCACTCAGTAAGTTGAATACTCCAGAGTACTCGCATTCGAGCAAACCATCGTTAATCCCTATCCTATACGGTAATAATCCGAAAACACATTAATATAATACCAATTTAGTATTGTATTGATTATAACTACTATCTAGTCTATTATAGAACACTAAATTGGTATTCTATATAGTATAAGAGTCTCACATAACACAATCAAAATCCAAAGAATAACCGTGTGACTAAGTACAATTTAATTTGCAAACCTACATAAAGAGAGTTGATCACTATGAGCGATAGCAGTGTTATTGATGAGCGTATTAATTCTGGCTACGACGCTGGTTTTATTACTGATGTTGAAATGCAAACATTTGATCCAGGACTAGATGAAAATGTCATTAGAAAAATATCTGCAAAAAAAAATGAACCCGAATTTATGTTGGAATGGCGTTTAGACGCATATCGACAATGGTTAAAGATGGAACGTCCGCCATGGGCTCAAGTAAACTACCCAGAAATTGACTTCAACGCCATTGCTTACTACTCAAGTCCGAAAAGCCAAGAAGATGCGCCTAAAAGTTTGGCCGAAGTTGACCCTGAATTGCTGCGTACTTATGAAAAATTAGGTATTCCATTGCATGAACAAGAGGCCCTTGCTGGTATTGCCGTTGATATCGTATTTGATAGCGTGTCTATCATCACCACTTTTAAAGAAAAGCTTGCTGAGTCCGGCGTAATATTCTGTTCACTTTCAGAAGCCGTTATCAATCATCCAGAATTAATCAAAAAATATCTAGGCTCTGTGGTCCCTGTCAACGATAACTTCTATGCGGCACTGAACTGCGCTGTCTTTAGTGACGGCTCGTTTGTTTATATTCCCAAAGGCGTTAAATGTCCAATGGAGTTGTCGACCTATTTCCGGATCAATGAAATGAATACCGGGCAGTTTGAACGAACCTTGATTATTGCTGATGAGGGAAGTTATGTTAGCTATCTTGAAGGCTGCACCGCGCCATCGCGAGACGAAAACCAACTGCATGGAGCCGTAGTTGAATTAGTTGCTCTCAAAGGTGCGCAAATCAAATATTCAACTGTCCAAAATTGGTATCCAGGCGATGAAAACGGCAAAGGAGGTATCTATAATTTTGTTACTAAACGCGGTATCTGCCATGACGATGCGAAGGTATCGTGGACACAGGTAGAAACAGGCTCTGCAATTACGTGGAAGTACCCAAGCGTGATATTACTCGGTGATAATAGTGTCGGTGAATTTTACTCAGTCGCCCTAACGCGCAATGCACAGCAAGCTGACACTGGGACAAAAATGATCCATCTTGGTCGTAATACTCGCAGTACAATTATTTCAAAAGGCATTTCTGCTGGCAAGGGGTCCAACTCATACCGTGGATTAGTCAATATTTCACCAAAAGCAGAAGGTGCACGCAATTTCACTCAATGTGATTCACTACTCATTGGTGATAAATGCTCGGCTAATACCTTCCCCTATATTGTAAGCAAAAACCCTAGTGCGATAGTCGAACATGAAGCAACGACATCAAAAGTCAGTGACGACCAGCTATTCCTATGCCAACAACGCGGTATAGATCCTGAAAAAGCAGTATCAATGATTGTTAATGGTTTCTGTAAGTCAGTTTTCAAGGAGCTACCGATGGAATTTGCTATGGAGGCCGGTAAACTGTTAGAGGTTAGCCTAGAAGGCTCTGTCGGATAGCACTCTAAGCAGAATCAACGCAAATTAATAACACAGATATCAGTTATAGCAATACGCTGATAAAGAGTTTACTAGAATACATAAAAGGTACCCGATGCTAAACATTACAAATTTAAAAGCTAACGTTGATGGCAAAGAGATCCTCAAAGGCCTAAATATTAACGTTAAACCAGGTGAAGTCCACGCAGTTATGGGACCGAATGGGAGCGGTAAGAGTACATTATCCAATGTACTGACAGGTCGTGATAAATACGAAGCAACCGCTGGAACCATCATATTTGAAGACAAGGATTTGTTAGCTCTTAATCCTGAAGATCGCGCTCGCGAAGGCATTTTTCTTGCCTTTCAATATCCGGTTGAAATTCCCGGGGTGAGCAATCTTGAATTTTTAAAAACATCCCTTGAGTGTCTGCATGCTTATCAAAACAAACCCCTTTTAAGTGCTGTTGAGTTTATGAAACTGGCTCGTGAAAAATGTAGGCTAGTTGATTTGCATACCGACTTTCTTAAGCGCGGAGTAAATGAAGGTTTTTCAGGTGGCGAAAAAAAGCGCAACGAAATTATGCAAATGCTCATGTTAGAACCAAAGCTATGTCTCCTTGATGAAACCGATTCAGGTTTAGATATCGATGCACTCAAAGTCATAGCCGATGGTATCAATACCTTACGCAGTCCGGAGCGTTCCTTTATTTTGATCACTCACTACCAACGATTGTTAGATTACGTTCAACCTGATTTTGTGCATGTCTTGTCCGACGGTCAGATTGTTAAATCTGGTGGCAGTGAGCTGGCGTTAGAATTAGAGGAAAAAGGCTACGGTTGGTTGGAAAGTGGAACTGAGAAATCAGCAAATCCACTTAAGGTTTAACAATGAATAATCTAAAACTAGTAGCAACCGATTTTACCAGCGCGCAACGATCTCAAAAAAATCCGTGGTTACAAGGTATTCGAGGTGCGGCAAGGGAGCGTTTAAAAGGGCTCCAATTACCGACGCAAAAAACCGAAGATTGGAAATACCTGAAGCTTGAGAAATTGTTAGCTAATGACCAACTTGACGCACAAAGCCGACAAGAACTCGATTCGAAAAGTGCAGAGGATATCGACGAATTACTTGCACAGTGCTTGATAAGCGGCCTTAACGCGTATCGCTTGGTTTTTGTCAATGGCGTGTTCGTTAGTCAATTATCACAACATAATAACAACCCTTATACTGTTTTGTTCTCTGCTGCTAGCAAAGCTCAGCAACAATTGATTGTAGATCATCTAGATACCAGTCATAACTATTATCATGACTATTTTTCTAGTTTAAACAGCGCGCAACTTGAAGACGGTTTACTAATTAATATTCCACAAGATTGTGCTGTTGACAAGCCTTTTTATATCGTTAACTTGACGATAGGTGAACAGCCAACAACTAGTATGATGCGCTTATTAATTATTGCTGAAACAGGTAGTAAAGCGACCATAATCGAGCATGAAGACGCACCACTAAAACACACAGGAATGGTTAATACTGTGATTGAATGTTTTGTTAAGGACCACGCGCATATTACACATACTCGCCTGCAACTCGATGAGAGTGTGACGAGTATATGCAGCCATCGTGTAAGACAAAGTTCTCATAGTACTTACCAACAACATCAAATTAGCCTAGCCTCAAAACTAAAACGTAATGATCTTACGGTGGCCTTGCGAGGTGAATATGCGAGCACCGATATCCGCGGTAGTTTTTACGGTCGCCACCAGCAAAGTATCGATAATCACACATGCATGGAGCATATTGTACCCAATTGCACCAGCAATGAGGTTTTTCGAGGTTTGGTCGATGACCAGGCACACGCTGTGTTCAATGGCCGTATTCATATTCATCCCGACGCCCAAAACACATTAGCCGAACTGAGTAATAAAAATTTATTACTGTCAAATTTTGCCACTATTAATACCAAACCCGAACTAGAGATTTATGCTGATGATGTGAGATGTTCGCATGGAGCCACAGTAGGTCAAATTGATAATGAGGCGTTGTTTTATTTACAATCTAGGGGCGTTCCAAAGGCCGAGGCCAAACGACTATTAAGCCTCGCCTTCATTGGTGAAATAGTAAATCAGCTAACACATAATAGTGTGCGAGAGTTTGTTTCACAACGTTCAACTAGCTTGTTTGCTGCATTGCAATCCGAAGGAGCAAAATAACAATGTCCTGTATAACGCCGATTACTAAAAACCAGCAATTTGATGTGGCTAAGGTCCGGGAAGATTTCCCCTTGTTACATCAGAAGACGAAAGGTCAACCTTTAGTCTACCTGGATAATGCGGCAACAACCCAGAAACCACAGGTTGTGATTGACGCAATAAGCCAATTTTATACCAATAGCAATGCCAATGTGCATCGAGGTGCACACTCCTTGAGCGACCATGCAACCGAGCTATTCGAGAAGGCACGGAGTAATGTACAACACTTTATTAATGCAAAATATTACCATCAAATAATTTGGACAAAAGGCACAACTGAAGCCATTAACATGATCGCGAGTGGATTAGCCCAAAGTTATTTAAAGCTAGGTGATGAAATTATTATTTCAGCAATGGAGCATCATGCCAACATCGTACCGTGGCAAGTAGCTGCGCGGCAAAGCGGCGCGAAACTGATAGTTGCGCCAATAAATGAGAAAGGTGAGCTGAATTTTTCAATTTATAAAACATTACTCAATGAAAAAACCGCCATTGTTGCCATGACTCATGTGTCTAACACATTAGGCACTATTAATGATGTTAAAGAAATCGTGGACTGCGCACAGCAAGTAGGTGCTATTACCGTGATAGACGGCGCACAAGCCATTGGTCATGATGTTGTTGATGTACAGGATCTGGATTGCGATTTTTACGTGTTCTCAGGGCATAAGTTATTTGGCCCTACGGGTATCGGCGTATTGTACGGTAAAGAAGATCGTCTCGAGCAACTACCACCTTTTCAAACGGGTGGAGAAATGATCCAAACGGTCACTTTTCAAGAGGCAACATGGAATGCATTACCTTATAAATTCGAAGCGGGTACGCCAAATATTGCAGGTGCGATAGGACTATCAGCCGCCATCGATTACCTTAGTGGCATTGATCGCGCGGGTGCGGCAGCGCATGAACAACGATTAATTAACTATTGCGCAGAGTTAGCTCTGGATATAGAAGATATCCGACTCTACGGTACCGCGAAGAACAAAATGGCTATTTTCTCTTTGCTGTTAGGTGATGCGCATCCAAGCGATGTCGGAACTCTGCTCAATCAACAAGGCATTGCTGTGCGAACGGGTCATCATTGCACGATGCCGCTGATGAATGAGTTGGGTATTCCCGGCACAGTGCGCGCATCGTTTTCTCTCTATAACACACAAGAAGAAGTAGCCATGTTATTTGCAGCATTAACTAAAGCTAAAACTTTCTTATAACTCAAAATGGCGATTAAAAAGGTAATTTTATTATGACCGTAATGACGTTTGATCCTACTAAGCCTCGCGTTACGTTGAGTGACAGCGCGCGTACTTTCTTGTCTCAAAGAATCGAACAGAAACAGGCCGATGGTCTGTGTTTTTCAGTCAAAAAAAGTGGCTGTAATGGGTTTAGATATGTGTTGGATTTTATCGACAAACCCTCCACCGAAGTGGGTTTAGTTGTTATTAATGATGATAAGTTGAAACTGTACATCACGGAAGAAGCTTTACCCTATGTGAATGGTACTGAAATTGATTGTGTTACTGAAGGATTGAACAAAGTCATCAAGTTCATCAATCCAAATAGCTCAACTGAATGCGGTTGCGGTGAAAGCTTTGGGATTTAACGAGTTAACTCAATAAGATTTAAGAAGGCTATGCAAAATAAAATAATTGTAGTGAATAGAGAGTGCCCAGCACTACTAGTACCAGACGGTATTTCTATTACCATTAAGAAAGACACATTTGTAACGCTTACCCAATCATTAGGTGGCGCATATACCGTGCTTGTTAACGGCAATATGGCCCGAGTTGATGGCACTGATGCGGATGCACTTGGCTTTGAGCCAATTGTCTTAGAGTTTGATAACTCAGGTGATGAAACAGTCGTTGAAAGTAATGTATGGAAGGCCTTGTCTGCTGTTTACGACCCAGAACTACCGGTTAGCATTGTTGATTTGGGTTTGATATATGATTGTAAAATTGAGGGTAGTACGGTCGTAATTTACATGACATTAACGGCACCAGGCTGTGGCATGGGGCCGGTATTGGTAGAAGATGTCAAATACAAAGTTGGGCTAGTGCCCGATGTGGATAATGTAAAGGTGAACCTTGTACTTGAGCCGGCATGGAGTCGAGAAATGATGACGGAAGAAGCGCAACTTGAGATGGGGTTATTTTGATGAAGAAACTGGCTATTCCGACTTTATCCGACAGCCCTTTTGGCACTGACATTAAATCTACTGATATCGCAGATACACTGAGCTTCTTCGATGATTGGGAAGACCGTTACCGTTATATAATAGACCTCGGCAAAGAGCTTACTGCCCTACCTACTTCATGTAGAACTGATAAAAATCTTATTGTCGGATGTCAGAGTCAGGTATGGCTAGTTTGCGAATACGACACAAAAAATAATATTCTTTTTATGGCGGTCGACAGTGAAGCCTTAATTGTAAAAGGACTCGCTGCTATCGTCCTAAGTGCATTTAATAAGAAAACACCGCAGGAAATTACGGATTTTAATATCGACGCTTTCTTCACCGATATTGATTTATTCAATCATTTGAGTCCGATGCGTGGTAACGGTTTACGTGCCATGGTCAGCAAAATTTTATACGTAGCCAAAAATTATGGCTACGTCACATTTTGATTAACAGCTTAGTAAGAGCAATACATGAACATCATGAGTGAGATTGAAGAACACAAGTTGGTGTTCTCTGCCATTGCGCCACTGATGTCAGGACTAGGTGCACCAGTGCATGCTATTGATAGCTTGGAAACGCTGTTGCCAACAGCATAATCAACGCTATCTCAATAACTAAATTTACTCCTTAACCGGTTCTAGGCTATTAAGCTTTGGCCCCGGCGGTGGAGAGTTTTCATTGGGCCTTGCTGAAGGTGCTGGAAATGACAGGGATTCGAATTCTTTTCGATATTTGTCTACGATTGTTTTGAGTGTTTGCGCTTCATTTGGATATTCACGTAGATAACTGACAGTTTCTTTCGGGTCTTTTTCTAAATCAAATAGCAAACTGGCACCAAACTGCTCAAATGGTACATAATAATCTCTATAATAATCATTTAACACTAATTTAAATCTTTGTGTACGCACAGCGGCTATGTCGTTTCCATTCATAAACAACAAGGCTTCATGTGGACTTTTGTCCCCTCCTTGTAAAAGAGACAATATATTGCGTCCATCTATGGTTCTATCACTTGGAATATCCGCAACTGACAAAGCCGCAAATGTGGGTAATAAATCAATCGCCATCGACATTCCGCTACTTTTAGTACCTGGTTTTATTTTTGCTGGCCACTGGGCGACAAACGGGACTCTGTACGATCCGTCATATGTACCTCCCTTGCGATTACGAAATGGGCCAGCACTGCCTTCGAACCATGGCCCGTTATCGCTTGTAAAAATGACCAAGGTATTTCGGTCAATTCCTTTATTTTTAAGTGTTTTTAGGATTTCACCGACACTCCAATCAATTCTTTCGATTGCATCCCCATAGAGCCCCCCACCGGATGTTCCTGCCACTTCATCTGGAACAGACAAAGGTAAGTGTGGCATAGCATGGGCAAGATATAAGAAAAACGGTGATTCAGAAGGCTCGTTTATAAAATCTTGTGCAGACGTAGTAAATCGATCAGTGATATTTTTTTGATTAACGCCCTTTTCAACCATATTCGTGCCGTCGTAAAGGTCATAAGGCTGCATATCATTGCTATAAGCTACACCTAAAAAATAATCAAAACCTTGCTCTGTCGGCCAGTATTCTCGATGATGACCGAGGTGCCATTTACCGATCATACCCGTACGATAGCCAGCACTACTGAGCATCTCTGCAACTGTTATTTCCTGACTTGGTAATCCCCAATCGTGGTGCGGAAATACGACATGCTGCATGCCAGAGCGAATAGCGTAACGCCCAGTTAGTAAACCTGCACGCGAGGGTGTACATACATTTGCGGCTGCATAAAATTGGGTTAGTTGAACACCTTGCTCACCCATTTGGTCAATATTGGGAGTCTTAAACAGCGATGCTCCGTTTAATCCTATGTCTCCCCATCCTTGGTCGTCAGTTAAAATAACGATAATATTAGGTTGTTGTGCTTCATCGATGTTTCTAGTCTCCGCTGGTACTTGGCTTTTTGAAGCAGAAAAAACGGTACACGAAGTCATTAATAATAATATAAACGTAGTTTTTAATTGGTAACCGATCATTTTAGACCGTTCTTGACAGCCTGACTAAGATCTAGTTTAGCCACACATACCTGTCTCACTATTCCTGCCGGTACCTTGTGACGTGTTTTGCCATTGTTGTTGCCAATTAGCACCG